>ERZ857984.576-NODE-576-length-41636-cov-3.242274_pt1 | contig 41636 bp, 38 predicted proteins | sample MGYA00519914_ERZ857984 | MGnify/ENA primary metagenome ERZ857984 (study PRJEB31778, sample SAMEA3449417) | human gut metagenome | biome: human gut; feature: human-associated habitat; material: faeces | place: United Kingdom | collected 2010/2012 ... | reverse complement strand
CCCGCCATGAACGACACCGGAAGGACCGAGATTTCTTCATCATGATCGCCTATCGAAATAAATTGGCTGCCCTCTTCAAGTACAGAAACCGATAGCTCCTCGGAACTGTTATTCGTTTTATCATCGTCACTGGCATATTCAATCTCCGCATGAATTTTGATATCACCCGATTCGGAAGGCGTGAATTTCATATCGAATACAATACTCTGCATTGTCCCGATTTCGACTCCGTCCATTTCTGCCAATACCGAGCCTGCGGCATCCAACAATTTTACTTTATAGTCTGTTGCAGCGACTTTGTCCACCCCTTTATTCCTTATCGTGAACGCATAAATCGTTTCAGACTCTGCACCGGGATACAAATCTCCCTTCAATGATACCGCCATAAGATCGTGCGTTTTTTTCTCAGTTACGGTTACGTCGGCTTCCCAACCTTCGTCCCGACTCATAACATCGGAGTAAAAAACAAAGGTGAGAGCTCCGTCGATACTGGTCGATTCCAAAGAAACCAAAGCAGAAGGAACAGAAGTAGATGTAAATTCTCCAATCAACGGCGCATTGGTGTCAGCCCCATCGAAAATATACAAATAATCGCCATACGTATCCGTCACAAATTGCTTGAACGAGACATGCACCAAACCGTTAGAGTTTTGAGGGCGTATCGTAAGCGTATCGTTCCGAGTGTTCGGATAATAGGCATTCGGTCCAGCAGCATCATAAAAATGATAAGTTTTTCCGCTCTCAACGATAGCCTCGCCGTTTGTCATTACAATCCAGTCAGCCGGTTTCACAATAATCGGAGCGGCAATAGACACAGCTCCATTTCCCATATCGTTTACTGCATAAATCGAATAAGTATAAGTTCCGAATCCCGGAGTATCGGTATAAGACGTAGCCGATGGATCGGATATTTCTATTTCATTCGAAGCAGAACCATTGGAACGAGTAATAACATATTTTGTAATACTACCCGGATCAAACGTCCCGCCATACATACCTTCTTCGGGAGCTTTCCACGTCAATATAGCCTCGTTATCTCCTTGTTTCACCACAAAATCGACCACTTTTCCCGGTGCATTTTCCCCTACATAAGTAGAAACATCATCGCTATCGACTCCACCATCGCCTTTGGAATTTACGGGAACAAACCGATAACTATATAATCCATCTTGTAGATTCTCATCGGTATATTCCATAGATTGTCCTATCTTGTCGGACGAAACGGTCACGGTTGTCACCAATTCTTCTCCTCGATAAATCTTTATTCCTGTAAGTTCGGTCAAGGCTTTACCTTGTGCATCAAATGAAGGATTCCTCCACGCAAGAATAGCCGAATTGCCCGAAGCTACCACCTTACGGTCCAAAACTCTGTCCGGCGCTCCGACAGGGACATGGATATAAGGAATAAACATACTCGCCATACTGTCATCGCCATTTTTACCCACACCACCGATAACAGTAGCTGCACCAGTTGTTATATCGACCGTATAGAGCTTGTAGTCGCCACAATTCAGCCAATACAAAATTCCTGTATTTCGATCGAAATCCATACTTTGAGTAAAAGCTGCATTCACTCCGGTAGCTCCGATCAATGTACAGGCGGCTGTGGCTTTATCTATTATCGTCGGTAGAAATACCATACATCGTCCCATCGACATGGCAAGCCAATGCCAACATATAAACAGACATTGTCGAAGTTTGGAATGCTCCTATCTGCTTCGTCTCTCCGGTATTAAGGTCAAGAGTCATCAAATATTCGGCTCCATTTTTAATACCATACATGGTGTTCGTCGTGTAATCATACGTCATTTCTACCAAATGGACTCCATTAGTAGAAATAAGAGTGCGTGTACCATCGTTCATATCAACAGTATATAGACCTTCCAACGACGATTGTGTACCCGGTTTTGTCACCTGCGCATACCATTTATAATTAAAATAAGTACCTGCATAAACAGCCCCCAGAGTGGATTGATCGGCTATGAGTTCTACAACTCCCAGATTATCCGACGAAAATTTCACCGGGCCTTTTTGTACATTGACAGGATTGCTTTGTTGCCAATTTCGATAAGCATAAATAGTTGTCTGCTCTTGAAGCGAGCTAACGACGCAAAAACACAGAAAAATTAGGGCGTAAACTTTCTTCATAAATAATAAAATATTAGTTGAACGATTAAAATTATTTTATTTCAATACAAAAATACTGATTAATTCTAATAATTTTAAAGCAATCTTCGTTACATTCTTATATTTTATTATTAGCTATAATTCAATCGATTAAGTAAAATATGCGTTACTCAACGCAACGATAACTACAATTTTATCTCTTGGAAAAGTTCCTCTACGGTAATATACTTATGCATCTTGTCATTGATTCGTTTACGCAAAACTCTAATGGCAGAAACCGAGACACTGCGACAAGCAGCACATTCCTTAGTATTCAATCCAAGAGAACTTAGACAAAAGAAATAAAACTCCTCGTCGGAGAATGAAAAATAAGCAGTAAGAAGTTGATAAAGTAACGCATACTCTTGACGTAAGGATTTAAATAGCCTGTCCCGCAACGATATTGTAAGGAAAACATTTCCTCCTTCGATATATTCGGTTACCTCCTTAAAAAATTCCGATTTCACAAATCGTTTGTTTTTCTGAGCTGTAATCTCTCCTATCCGTTCTACGATCTCCCGTTGCAATGCCTCTGTTCGTTTTTCTATTTCCGTAGAAGTTTCCCGATTATTTTCTTCCTCGACTTCGATGTGTTGTTTATTCGGGATAATTTTCCTTCTAAAAAAATAAAACAGAAAAATACTCACTAAAACGACAACAACGGCTGTACAAACTATACTTAATAAGGTTCGGTCATGTATTCTTCGGGAATATTCCACATTCATATTGTTTATCAACTCACCGTAAAATGCCGAATTGACCTTTGCTGGTTTTACCATTCCAGCGATGGAATCGCATAACGAATGATACAACCCGAGATATACACTATCGCCGGTCATAGCATACAAGTTCTCATAGGCCGAAGTCTTCGTATAGATATAATTACTACGAGCTGCCTTTTTCGTGTAATAAATAGCAGAGTCAATATTTCCTTCTCCACAAAAGATACTACCTCTTACCAAACAACTTTTATAGAATAATACTGAATCACGACAAAGAGGTCTGATTTCAGAATTATATTTCATTGCAGAAGCATAATCTCCCAATATCAGAAAATAGTAAGAAAGTGCATTTTTAGTTTTATAAAGTTCTTCCTCACTCTCAATTTGGGGAATCAACTCGATTGTTTTTAAAAGAGTTGTATCAATACCTCCCTCCTTATCTACATAGTAACATTTCCATAAGCCACGATAAGACTCAGAAAGCTGGCTTTTATCCGAAAGCATGGAATTGAATGTAATAGCCTTTCGGAACATTTTTTCGGCCTCCTCATTTATATTGCTTTTAAAAAGCAACAAAGCAATCCGATTATAGTAAGCCCCCAAAGCATCAAAGTCTGATATTCGACTGGAATCCAAGCTGCTAATTGCAGACAAATAATAAACGGCCGCCGAATCGAACATATTTTTATCCTCGAAAGCTACCCCTTTCTCAAAATAAGTCGAAGCCTTATCCTCCTCTACTACTCTGCCTGCACAAGAAAACAACAGAATAAAAAGGGGAAATACCGATATGTAATGAATTAGCCTCAACATCTTTTAAGAACCATAAATTACCCTTCTTGCAAATTTAGAGAAAATATCCAACCTTACAAACAGTGATACCCGTCTCACCCTTAATAAAATCACAAAAACACAGGGCTCCCGTTTCCGGGAGCCCTAAATATATCATTTTATAGAGAAGACAAACCGACTATTCGGCCACTCTCTCCAACCATTTAAGCATACCTAACATTACACCCATCGATATCAAACATACGGCAAAGAACACTGCCCAGCATTGCCAAATAGGCCAAGCGTTGTACATAAGGGGACCAATCCACAACAACAAATTGCCCAATGCAGTCGCTCCTAACCACAAACCCTGACAAAGTCCCAACAAATGTTTGGGAGCCACTTTGGATACAAACGACAAACCGAGAGGCGAGATGAACAACTCGGCTACCGTCAAGAAGAAGTAAGTTACGATAAGTACCCACCAATGTGCTTTCTGAGACATTTGCTCAGCGACCGGGAGAAGTTTGAAATCGTCGGCAGAAGGATAACCTTTTAATGCTGAATAGATCACCAAGAATAAGAATGCCAATCCGGCGATAAACATACCGATAGCAATCTTACGGGGTGTCGATATTTCTTTTCCCCGACGGCTCAACCAAGCGAACAAAGCCATAACAATAGGGGTAAGCGTAATAACGAAGAAAGGATTGATTGCCTGCCAAATCTCCGGAGCGACTGCGCTCGAATCTACAAAATCGCGTGCAAAGAAAGAAAGAGACATACCATTTTGGTGGAACGAGAACCAAAAGAAAATAACGATACCCAAAACGGCGAACAAGGCAGCCATACGTTGTTTGATTTCTTTGGCCATTGCCCGTTTCTCCTCGGCGGTATACGATTGAGACTCCACTTTGGTCTTTTTGCCCGGAGTAGGAAAACGTCTCTGGTAAGCGACAAAAATTATCAAAGAGATAACCATAGCGACAACCGATGCTATAAACGAGTAGTGAATACCCTCGTTAAAAATTTGAAGATAGTTTTGACAAGCACTCGTCAGTTCTGCCACGTTACCGCCCGCTGCCGTCATAAGGGCATTAAGGTTATCCAATGCAGCCTGACTCATTTGGGTTCCATTGTTAATGAACTCGTGGCAAAGTGCCGGAAGTTGGGCATTATAGGCCATTCCATTCGCTCCCAACCACCATTCTCGCAAAAGGGGCGCAATAAAAGGAGCAATCAAACCACCCACATTAATAAATACATAAAAAATTTGGAATCCGCTATCCCGTTTGCTTTTCGCAATCTTCAAAGCCTCAGGACCTTGTTTTGCAGCCTCTGCCTCAAAATCATCATACAACTGCCCCACAATAGCTTGCAAATTTCCCTTAAACAAACCATTACCAAAAGCTATCATAAACAATGCAAAACAGGTAAGCGGAAGCAACCAAGCTATATTCGTACTCGTTGCTAAAATCGGAATAGACAACAGCACATAACCCGTTGCCATGATTATCAGCCCGGTTCGAATCGTTCCTTTGTAATTCTGGGTACGGTCGGCGATAGCGCCTCCCACCAAAGCCAACAAATAAATACCCGCATAAAAGAATGAATATATAGTACCCGATGTCTCCTCGCTTAGTCCGAATTTAGAACAAAGAAACAATACCAATACAGCATTCATAATGTAGTAGCCGAAACGCTCGCCCATATTCGCGAGAGCTGCCGCTATCAACCCCTTAGGATGTCCTTTAAACATAATAACAGATTTTAAGTATTAAATGAATTAATTGTTTTTCACTTTAAAAGCCAAAGCATACATGCGCATTTGTTTAACCATAGCCACAAGCCCGTTCGAGCGAGTCGGCGATAAATGCTCGTTCAACCCTATCCTGTCGATAAAATAAAGATGAGCATTCAAGATCTCATCGGGAGTATGGCCGGATAAAACCCGTACCAACAACGAAACTATCCCCTTCACGATAATCGCATCGCTCTCCGCTTCAAAATAAACAGCACCCTCTCTATAATCGGCCTGCAACCATACCCGGCTCTGGCAACCTTCGATTAAATTTTCGGAAGTCTTATATTTCTCGTCCAAAGGAGGAAGGGCATTGCCCAAATCGATCAGCAACGCATATTTATCCATCCAATCGTCGAATACCGAAAACTCCTCTATAATCTCGTCTTGTATTTCGTCGATACTTTTCATATTATTCATTTTTCAATCATTCTTCATAAAGAACCGTTAACACGGTCTGGCCTACGGCTTTCAACGTCGACCGATCTATATTTCTCATTGTATCGTCCACCGTATGCCAATAAGGAGGAAAACCCGTCTCTGTATCTCGATGACATGGAATAATATCGATGCTGGGTATTCCATAACGGTTTACATACAAATGGTCATCGGTAACATATCCGCCGTCCTCCTCGATAAAATAGTTTCCGTACCCCAATCGCTTCGCCGTATCCCATACTTGCGCCACAATTCCGGAAGCATAATACTTCGAAAATAACTCTCGTCGAAATTGTGCCCCGGCTCCGCCCACCATATCGAGTAAGATCCCGAATCGGGCCCGATATCCCGGCTTATGAGGCCGACGTGTCCAATACTGTGTGCCCAATGCCCATGTGTTTTCGTCGCTCGACTCGCTCCAATAGGGAACACCGTAATCCTCGGCATCGAAAAAGGCTATATCGACACCCGTGTCGGGCTGTCTCTTCCCTATCTGACGAGCTATTTCAAGCAATACGCCCACTCCGCTCGCACCATCGTCGGCTCCGGCGATAGGCTGACGATGTTTACTCTTATCCGGGTCGTTATCGGCGTATGGACGAGAATCCCAATGAGCGAACAATAAAATGCGATTTTTCTTTTCAGGAGAAAACGAACCTATGATATTCCGTATAGAAAGCTCTGTCCCGTCATAAGCCGTAACCGTTCCTTGCTGCACTTCTACGACAGCGCCATGCCGAGCCAACTCGGAAGATAAATAATCGGCCGTTGCCAAATGTGCCGGAGTGTTGGGCACTCTGAAACCGAACTGCACTTGACGTTCGATATAAGCATAAGCACTATCCGTATCAAAAGAAGGAACCTCTATCGACACGCTATCCGTATCCTTTTCCTCGCTATTTTTTACCGACTTTGCAGAACAAGCGACCAACCCGACAATTAAAATTAAATACCCGGCCTTACGGTTTACTGTTTTCATCATGCTCAAAAATAAACATTCTGATAAAAACTCGCAAATATCCCAGCTATTTTATACAAAAAGATAAATCCACCGACCGCTCACCGACAGAAAACACGACATCTGCCCCCTCGATCATCGGCAAATTATCCGAGACATGTCCCACCGGAAAATCGAAACATACCGGATAATCATACTCATCGACCATTTTACGAATCAACTCATACAATGTACCACCCAGACCTTCGTTCTCGGTATACTCGGTAAACCTACCCACGATCAATCCCGACAACGAAGCCAAACGACCGGACAGTTTCAAGTTATAAAGCATGCGTTCTATTTTGTAAGGAGGCTCGGCTATATCTTCTATAAACAAAACCGTTCCAGGCAAAAATATATCATACGGAGTAGAAATCAATCCGCACAAAACCGCCATATTTCCACCCACCAACATTCCCCGTCCCTCACCGCAACGGTTCAACGGGTGAGGATTTTCCTTGTATTCGGGAATTTCTCCGAATAAAATTTGCCGTAAATAGTGCGTACAACGATTATCCGCCGGCTCGGTAGTCAAATGCTTGCACATGGGAGCATGCAACGACATCACCCCACGGCTCACACAGAGAGCATGCAAAGCCGATATGTCGCTGAATCCGATAATCCACTTCGGATTCCGAGCAATATCATCGGTCAATCCGTCCAACAAATGAACAGCCCCATATCCGCCACGGCTGCACAAGACAGCCTTCACAGCAGGATCGTACAACGCATGGCGAAAATCGTTCATTCGTTCATCTATCGTCCCCGAATAAAGGCCCGAATGATCCAGACAGTGAGAAGAAACAGTCACACCGAGCGACCAACTTTCCAAAACGCCGGTCGCCCCTTTCACATAATCGGGATTGATAATACTCGCAGGCGAAACAATGGAAACGCTATCGCCGGGGCATAAAAATTGAGGTCTGTACATCATCAAAAATCCAATATTTTAAATCGTTTCTTATCCGACTCCTGTACATAATGTTGATAATGCCACCATTCATTAGGAAGCGGATAAAGCTCTTGTTCTCGCATGACTGCATACAAAAATCGTCGATTGTGATAAGCCGCCTCGCTTATCCTACCTGTCTTCAATAAATAATCGTCGTCGACCGTATGCGCTTCTTCTCCAAAAAAATCATACGGACTGCCCATATCCAATGCGACGCCATCGCTACCGAGTATCGATAAATCGACAGCCATGCCGTAATTATGGAAGCCTCCCTCATTGTAAGGATTAGCCACATACTGCTCTTGCGGTGTACCTCGCACTCGCTCGAACATTCTGCGCTGTATGCTTAACGGACGGGCGGCATCGTAAATCACCAACCTATATCCCGGCTTTAACTCCTGTAACCGGGCATGTACCCGGGCCAGCCGTGAAATCATATGAGGCAATAGATAGGCTTTTCTCAAATCGGGATATAAAATTTCACCCATAAAATTATCGGCCGTAGCGTATTTCAAATCTACGACCACACCGGGAATGGCAGTTTGAATATCGACCAACCCCGCCTGCTCGAAATATTCCTCATAGTTGATCACCATACGGCCGTAAATCCATTATTGGGTAATAAAATCTCATTATTGTTTTCTCCATGCCTAAACGAGTATCTGTTATGGCCATACGACTCTATCCGATAATTATCGGTAAAACTTACTAAATGAAGCTCTTCCTTAGAGGAAGGTAAAGAAATAGACACATCGGCATGGCGTGTGAGCTCGGGCACTTTAAAGTAGAATTCCCGGCGTAATGTAGGATAAGAACATTTTATCTTAGCATCGAAATATACATACTCTCCATCGATACATAATACTCTGTCGGGAATATCAGTGGTAAGTTTGATACCTATTGTTGCCGAATTTTCCAACTTCACGAGCTCCACTTCTATGTCTCTTACGCAAATTGGAACATTTCCCAAATAAAATTCTACCAAATAGTTCAATAAAGAAACTGCATTTTCAACATTCAACGACTCAATAAAAGAAAGACACGACAATTCTTCTCTCAAAAAGAAAACCTCGCCTTGCTCTTTCTGGAAGAAAGGATTCTCATTAAAAGCAAAAAAGCATGAAAATTTGGTCAACTTATTCTCCGTTCCTTTCTTCAAATATTTCTTATAACGCAAAGATTGCGATATGCAAAATCCAGCATCTTTACATCTCATGTACTGTCCAGCCTCATCGTAGAGTTCGTCTTTTCGATTAGGAATAATTTGAATATCATATACCATATCGTCTCTGTATGACGGGTTCTTTAAGATAGACGAAAATACCCCCTGCATATTCTTCGCTAAAAGACTACCTAGCAATCGCTCGCTACAATTATTCACGACATCAATCACTTCTTTGGAATCATACTTCTGAATAATATCCAATTCAGCGCCCAATGATTTAACAATACTATCATCGACCTCATTTCGAAACTCTTCCTTCACTCGTTGTTGCTGACGATCCAAAAGAGGTTTTATCTCTTCGACTATACTCTGGGCAGAGGTTCTTTTCGTAAGTAACTGATAGGTTAACGTAAACAAGAAAAATGCAATAGTCGTACTTATAATAGACGTTAACAAATCGTACAAAAATCCCTCCTGCATTTTCCATGCCTCACAAATAAAACCTATTACGGCGGCAGCCAATGCGACAGCAATGATAAAAAGGGCATACCAATAACGCTCCATCACATTCCGGAATTTACTTTCTCCCTTATCCTCCATATATAAAAACTTCTAAATAATTAAAATCAAGACTCTACTATTCACAAAAATAGCAATCTTTCAATAGTATTTAAAATATCTGTCCCGAAATCTGTGAGACTTCGGGACAAACGACAAAAGCTATAAACAGTTTTATTTTTCTCGCATGAAAATATTGATGGGTGTACCGCTGAAATTCCAATTCTCCCGTATCTTGTTTTCGAGATACCGTTTGTACGGGTCTTTCACCCATTGCGGCAAATTACAAAAGAACACGAACGTGGGGACGTAAGTCTCCCGCAACATGGTCACATATTTTATTTTTACATACTTGCCTTTATGTGCAGGAGGCGGATAATTTTCTATCGCACTCAGCAACACTTCGTTTAATTTCGAAGTAGGTATCTTGGTATGCCGATTCTTATAAACCTGCACGGCGTTCTCCAAAACTTTATAGATACGTTGCTTAGTCAACGCCGAAGCATAGACAATGGGAAAATCGACAAAAGGAGCAAGACGTGCCCGTATGGCATTTTCGAAAGTTTGAATAGCCTTGTTCGATTTATCTTCTACCAAATCCCACTTGTTGACACAAACCACCAAACCCTTTTTATTTTTCTGTATCAACGAAAAGATATTCAAATCCTGTCCTTCGATACCTCTTGTAGCATCGATCATCAAAATACAAACATCAGAGGCTTCAATAGCTCGTATGGAGCGAATCACCGAATAATATTCGAGATCTTCGGTAACCTTCCCTTTCTTACGAATGCCGGCCGTATCTACCAAATAAAAATTGAATCCGAATTTATCGTATCGGGTATAAATCGAATCGCGAGTCGTACCGGCAATATCGGTAACAATATACCGGTCTTCGCCAATAAACGCATTGATGATAGAAGACTTTCCGGCATTAGGGCGTCCCACCACCGCAAAACGAGGAATGTTTTCCTCTATCTCGGGTTCCGATTTTTTGGTAAAACGTTTCAATATCTCGTCCAGCAAATCGCCCGTTCCCGAACCGCTGGCTGCCGACACACAAAAAGGATCGCCCAGCCCGAACGAATAAAATTCGGCGGCGTTATACTGCCACTCGTTCGAATCGGCTTTATTCGCTACCAAAATCACCGGTTTATCCGAACGGCGCAATATAGCTGCCACATGGTCGTCGAGGTCTACCGCACCGGTTTTCACATCGACCATGAACAAAATAACATCGGCTTCCTCAATGGCCAAAGCCACTTGTTTGTTAATCTCTTCCTCAAAAATATCTTCCGAGTTAACAACCCAACCTCCGGTATCGATAACAGAGAATTCCTGACCGCACCACTCGACCTTACCGTATTGTCGATCCCGTGTCGTACCGGCTTCTTCGTTGACAATCGCTTTACGAGTTTGAGTCAGACGATTGAAAAGAGTCGATTTTCCCACATTCGGGCGTCCTACTATCGCTACTATATTTCCCATAATTCCACTTTCTTTTTACGGCTCTCACAGCCTTTATTTCTTAATCTTTTATTCAGGTATATACCCGAAACCTTTCAATTTATTTTCCCGACTACGCCAATCTTTCTCCACTTTTACATACAGTTCGAGAAAAACTTTTTTGTCAAAAAACACTTCGATATCTTTCCGGGCCAAAGTCCCTACCTTCTTCAAAGCCGAACCGCCTTTCCCGATAACGATTCCTTTCTGAGAATCTCGCTCCACATAGATAACAGCCATAATATGAATACGATTCTCTTCTTCATGGAATTGTTCTACCCCCACCTCACAAGCATACGGAATCTCTTTATCGTACGTCTGCAATATTTTCTCACGGATAATTTCCGTTACGAAGAAACGAGCCGGCTTATCGGTCAAAGCATCTTTCTCGAAAAACGGAGGTGACGGAGGTAGTAATTCCTGAATACGCTTCAACAAATAGTCGAGGTTAAATTTATATTGTGCCGAAACCGGTATAATCTCGGCATTCGGCAACAACTGTTTCCACTCCTCTACCAACGTTTCAAGAGCGCTCTGCTCTTTCAGCAAATCGATCTTGTTGATAACTACCAATACAGGAACCGTCTCCCGAGCCACCTTGTCGAGGAACGATTGGTTTTTCGCAGGAGCTTCCACCACATCGGTCACATAAAGCAAAATATCGGCATCGAGTAATGCCGACTGAGAAAAATTCAGCATCGACTCCTGCAACTTATAATTAGGGACAAGAACTCCCGGAGTATCGGAATAGACGATCTGCATATCCTCGGTATTCACTATTCCCATAATTCTATGACGAGTCGTCTGTGCCTTCGACGTAATAATCGAAATTCGTTCTCCGACCAGTGAATTCATCAACGTAGACTTACCTACATTGGGATTCCCGACAATATTTACAAATCCGGCCTTATGCATAATTCTGTTTTATTTGGTTACAAGTCAATAACTTCTGAATACAAAAGTAGTGAAAATATTCTACCCGACGAAACAACCTACAATCGCTTTTGTTCGAAAACAAGAAAAGACGCATCTCTTTCGCCAAAAGATGCGTCTTTCTTATATCTCGACAAATTTATTTTGCGTCGTATCCCCAAACGAGATAAAGAGCTCCCCATGTAAATCCTGCTCCAAAAGCCGTGAGGACAAGTTTATCTCCTTTTTTGAATTTATGCTCAAATTCGGCCATACACAAAGGGATAGACGATGCACTCGTATTCCCGTACTTTTGAATATTGACCAATAATTTTTCTTCCGGCAGCTTTATACGATCGGCAATAGCCTCTATAATACGCAAATTTGCCTGATGAGGAATAAAATAATCGATCGTATCTACGGACAAACCATTGCGAGCCATCACGCTTTCCGAAGAAGTGAGCATATCGGTTACCGCATGCTTATATACCGCCCGACCTTCCTGATAAACAAAATGTTCATCATGATCTACCGTCTCGTGCGAAGCAGGATGAACAGCACCACCGGCTTTCATCAACAAATGAGGCAGTCCCATACCATCGGTATGCAACACGGCATCCTTCACTCCGACTTCCTCGTCGGTAGGTTCTAACATAACGCAAGCCGCAGCATCACCGAACAGTGGACAAGTAGAACGGTCCTTATAGTTAACCATCGACGACATCTTTTCTGCCGCCAAAACAACCACATGCTTATACAGTCCGCTCTTTATATAGGCAGTTCCTGCTTGCAAAGCAACGATAAACCCTGCACAAGCGGCTTGTATATCATACCCATAAGCTGTTTTTATTCCCAATTTTTCCAATACGATCGATGCCGTAGAAGGGAAACGATAATCGGGATTCGACGTAGCACAAATGAGTAAATCTACTTCACTGGGCTTTACTCCTGTTTTTTTCAACAATTCGGCTACTGCTTTTACACCCAAATCGGAAGATCCCGTTTCTTCTCCTTTTAAAATTCTACGTTCTTTAATACCTACACGAGTAGTAATCCACTCGTCGTTGGTATCGACCATATGCGACAACTCGTCGTTTGTCAAAACATAATCGGGAACATACGAGGCAATTCCCGTTATTTTTGCATTCTGCATAATAATAAAATCGGCTTAGTGTGTGAAAAAATGCCCTAAATCGCTTTAGGGCCATACATACTTATCGATAAGAGCTTAAACAGCAGCTTCTTTTTCGATTGCCAATTTTCCTCTGTAATAACCACACTCTCCACATACAGTATGGTATACATGCCAAGCACCACAGTTAGGACAAACTGCCAAAGTTGGAGCCACAGCTTTATCATGAGTTCTTCTTTTGGCTGTTCTCGTTTTCGATTGTTTTCTTTTAGGATGTGCCATTTTTCTATTACTTTAATTATTATCTATTATTTTCTTTAATTCGTCCCATCTCGGGTCAGTTTCCTCCCCTTCGCCGGGCACTTCATCTACAACATCTTCATCATCGTATGATGCGGCATCTTCACTTTCGTCGCTATCGTCCATAGAACGCGCCGCATGTTTACGCAATTTAGCACTCATCGATTTATTGCATTTTCCTGCCTGATGAACATGCTTCAAAGGTATTGTCAGTGCAATGAACTCATATAAAAACCATGCAATATTCAATTCCCCGTCACTTTCAGGAATAACAACCACATTATCGCTCTCCTCGCTGTATTCCGAACCGAATTTCACATAGAGCGTTTCTTGGGTTTTTACCTCATGGTCCATATCGTCCAAACAGCGATCGCACGGAATTTGAATAACTCCTTCCAAATCAAAATCCAGTTCGAAAGAAGCCGCCGTCCGCTTCACTGTCAATTTCACCTTCACCTTTCCTTTTTGAACATCTTCACCTTCGATATTCTTAAAGAACTCATTATCCAATACATACTCAAAATCCTGAGTACCTATCAGCATACTTTTGAGCGGTAATTTATAAGCACTAAATCGTCCCAATGCTATTTGTCGTTAAAACTCCGCAAAGGTATAAAAAATAATCGTTACAAGTCAATCTTTTCGGTAGTTTTTATTTCACATTCACAATTTTTCAAATGGAGAGCCATAATCGATTAGCCCCGACAACATTCAAAAAAAAGAAAGATTTTCCAGCCCGACTAAACGACTCGCTTCAATTCGATTCTGAATGTCGTACCTTTTCCTACTTCCGAATCTTTCACATAAATGCGTCCGGCATGATAATCCTCTATAATACGTTTTGCCAAAGTAAGTCCAAGTCCCCAACCTCGTTTCTTGGTCGTGTACCCCGGATTAAAAACCGTTTTGAAATTTTTCCGTGCAATCCCCTTGCCCGTATCTTTTATATCGATATAAATCTGTTGCTTCTCCGTATCCTCCACATCGATATACCAACGAGTAGCAGACTCTATGACGGACACTGTTATTTTTCCAACCCCATCCATGGCATCTATCGCATTCTTGCACAAATTCTCTATAACCCATTCAAATAAAGAAAGACACACCATCGCACCCTCGGCATCAGAAGGGAGATGAGTCGTAATCAATACTTTATCGGAAACTCTGCGACGCATATATTCTGTTGCATTTTCAAGCACTTCGTTGACATATATCAATTCCATTTCTGGCTTCGAGCCTATTTTAGAAAAGCGTTCGGCTATGACAGACAGACGGTTCACATCTTTATTCATATCCGACAGTAACGAGGAATCCACACCCGACGATTCCAACAAATCCATCCATGCCATCAACGACGAAATAGGAGTTCCCAATTGGTGAGCAGTCTCCTTCGATAATCCCACCCACACCTTATTCTGCTCGGCCTTTTTCGTACTAATCAACGCAAAATAAACGATTAAAACGAACAGGACCATAACACCCAACTGCACGTACGGATAAAGAGATAGCCGCTTCAACAAAATAGAATCGTCATAATAGAGATACTGTTTCTCCTCGTCTCCCAAATTGATCTCTATCAAATTGGATTTACTTTTCAATTGTTCCAGTTTCTCTTGTAAATATTTCTCCGTATCCGTTTCGGGCAAATTCAAATTAAGGTACTGATTTATTTCGCCGGTATCATCGACGATAATCGCCGGTATGGAGGTATTGCTCTGTATCACTTTCAATATCAACTCCATGCTCATTTCAGTCTTGTCACTGGCCAATTCACGCGTCGCTTCGGCCCATATTTCCATTTTCTTTCGCTCCTCGATAGACAAGTCTTCTACAAGGTCATTCGAGACATAAAGTACCCCGCCAATCAGCAAGACAGAAATCAACAAAAAAATCAGTTTCCCTTTTTGTCGGGCATCATAGATATTTTGCATAATATAATATACACTCAGTATTACATATTATATAAACGGCTCCACGACTCGAATATTATTCAACGGCTTCTTAATGTAAAAAAGAGGAGCCTTTCGTTATTCAAAAACTCCTCTCTTCTCATACTTTTACCAGCAGTGTGCTGACTAACGGACTTGAACCCGGATTGTTCGATTATCTACCTTCACAAGATAAACGCCTCTTTCCATTGGAATTTTCTCTGTATCACTTTCTGACTCTATATAAAAGAGCATACGACCATCAATGCCATAAACAGATATTTTTCTTCCTGTCACCCCCTCAGCCATAATGCAACCGTTCATACCATAAACCCTGATGTCATTTCGGTTCAACTCATCTACTGCCGATGTTCCCAAACGAACGGTATTCGAGCGGAACGATTCTCCTTTATCATAAACAACAGTGACATGATAAGCTCCATATTCAATAGACGGAGTAGAATAATTCGTCTCAACGATAGGAGTTTGAGTCAGTTTCTGTCCATTGCAATAAACATGATACCCTACAACCGATAAATCTTTTACCGCCGATACCGGAACATACGACAAATCATCAACTAATAAAGCGAACTTATTTGAACTGATATAATGAATTGCAAAATAACGGGCATTCTCTGGTAACTGATAAGAATATTCTTTCCAACCTACATTAAGAACCGATTCCGTAGCGAGCAATTCAAAGGCATCTACATCGGTCGTTGTCGTCGAATAAAGCACTTCAAACGTCTCCGGCGTATATTCCGTTGTAGGAATCGTAGCATAGAACGACACGTTTGTTCCTCCTATAATTTCAGGAGAAATCAAGTAGTCGTCATTTTGAGGCGTCAGACCGTCATAACTCAAACCAGCCCAAGAAACCAAACATTTTTCACCAGAATGAGGCTTCCAGTTATTCGAAGTCACATCAACACCCTCGGCCAGAGGTTCCCAGACTTGAAACGCCATCGGTGTACCCATATTCGGAAATTCTACGAATAAAATACCGGCAGAGGTCAAGCCATCTCCATCTACCACCGTATAATCACCTATATTCTCATAAATAAACGATTCGTAACCTTCGAAATCATCTACCATCGGCTCGGGGGTCAATGTAGGCTTTGTCCAAGACAGTTTATGAGCCTTCTCTGTTTTCTCCCCGACTAGGTCGGTAATAACAGGCAACTCTGATTGAGAAGCGATTATTATTGCCTCCAATATATTATTTTCTGGGATCTCATCAGACTCTTTTGCTATAACCTCTGCTTTAATAGGAGTTTCTTTACCTATCATTTCAGCCGTAGGAGTAACCGTAAATAAATGATCGGCTGTTTCTCCCTGCGCCAAAGCCTCCGTCCGAGAAAGAGTTTGAACCAGAGTCTTATCTACATAAAGATTCACATCATAAGTTATCGACTGCTTCCCGTTATTTTTAACGACAACCGTATAATTTTCAGATTCACCCACGACAGGACGACGAGCACCTTTGATACTTTCGAGTTTCGCATCTAATTCCGACTCATTAGCAACCGCTATATTATCGATGATTACATAATCACTACCATTAGAAACAGCTCCATCAAACACAATTGCAATCCACGGATAATCTTTATATTGAGCCAAATTTACTTTACATACGGTCCAACCCGGAAGAAAAGAGGCTGTATTGGCGCTATAAACCTCGGTATATGCTTTATCATCGGCAGTCACTTTCACCGATAATTTTCCGGCGGCATTCTGGTAACGATATAATAAAAATGTCAATGTAGGAGCATTAAAACCACCCAAATCTAATTTGGGGACTTGTAAACGAGCTTCTCCCTTACCCGATTGAGAATGGCAAACGAACATTCCTCCATCTTCCGGCTCCAAACCGAGACTACGGATATAATTCGTCAATCCCCACTCGGCTTGTCCGCTCAATGCCCCCATAATCCAAGGATAAGTTGTTGTCATATTATTCACACCGTTTTCCTCGAAAGGCATCGTATAAGGGATTCCCAATACGACATTATCTAACGCAGCCTCGCCTTCGCCCCCGATAGTAGTAGCAGAGACAAGGAAAGTATAAGAATCGAGTTTAGAAGAGGACGGAGTAGCCGTATAAGAAAGGGCTGTGGTAGTTCCCACTTCTCTATAACTCGTACCCACATACTCATAAATCTTATACGTAATATCAGATGGCTGGAAATAACCATTATGCACACCAACCGTAGGAACACTCCACGATAACTCGGCCTTCAAATTATCGGAAGAGGGTAAAGCTGTAAAGTTCGACACAATGCTTGGAACATCGATACCGCAATAACACGTTACCGTAGCTGTTCCTCCTTCACTAAACTCATTCTTGGCCACCACAGTATAAACGTTATTTCCCTGAACCGCATTCTCATCATTACAAGAAAGAACTTCGCCTGGTTGTTTACCCGTAAATTCAGCGACCACAGACCCGTCGACACGTTTCACGGTCACATCGACCGTACCAGTCAGCTCTTCACCGTTCAAGCTTTGAGTAGGCAACCGGAAACTCAGCGTTGCCGAAAGCCCCCCTTGTGCAGCGGGAGTAGCCTTTAATTCTGCAACAGCGGCCGGAGCTTTCATCAACGCACCGTTACGCACCTCTATATTTTTTATATTCAAGGTAAATTGATCTGGATCGGAAATTGCATGGAATCCGACATAATAACGGCCATGCTCTGTAACTTCAAAGGTAGCTGTAAAAGTTTGATATTCCTTGTTCGTCAAATCAAATGTCTGAGCCTTTTGTTGATCTTCCGGCTTATCCGATTTACCATAAGTCACTTCCAATTTCTCAGAACCCATTACACCGGCCTTAGCGTCAAACACGACCTCTATCATATGGGCGGTTCCCAATTCGATGGCCGGCGTTATGACATAATCATCGGCCGAATTCGAACAATAAGCATACTTCAACGAACCGTCGCTTATATCGTAGTACCAAGTATTATCATCGTTATTATTATCCTTGATCGTAAACAAAGAAAACTCCTGTTGTGTCGGCATTATAGGCTGTATGACGATTCTCAAATGTGCGGTTGATGGCATCCTGTAAAATGGCAGATTCGTATTGGTATGATGTAAGCAGGTGGTAGATGTCGTAATAGTCTTTCATACGGCTGCTTTGATCTGCCAAATCTATGATGGCATGCATCTTCTCTGCAATTACGGTTTCTGTGGAGTAGGCAAGGATGCTTGCCTCGGGCAGTCCCTCCAACAACAGAGGATAGTCCAATGAAACAGGATGTGGTGTAACCACATCGCCAAACCCAACATCCATCGTGAGCACTTGCGCGATGGTGTCCATTGCCACTGGAATACTCAGACGGACACCATGGTAATCCTTGAACTCGGTGATGTTTTGGGTGACAATCTTGTCGCAAGCAAACTGTACACCATCCTCCTGGCAGTCAACCGCACATATCTCCCGGAACGCCTCTGCTATGCGCTCGCCATCATTGCTGATGTGAGTGCCAAGAAAGTCTATGTCCAATGTGGGACGGGCGGCAAACCTCTCGTAGGCGTACATCAGCGCACCGCCTTTCAGGTAGAAGTTCTCACGATAACGTGTCTGGGAAATACGATACAGCAGACGCTCCTGAAAGTATCTGGTCAGGATGGTCTGATAGAATACTTCCTCCTGCTTGGCTACATTGAGCAGCCTTGCCCTGATGGATTTGCCATAGTTTTTAACCTCACTCATAGTTTTAGTGCAATATACTGTTCAAGGATTCTTCTTACTCTCAGTCTGTCGGCATAGTCAAAAAGCAGGGAAAGGTTTCTGTCAGGTAGTGCCAGATAACTGTTTACCACTTCAGCACAAACGTCCATACCGACCTTGTTGCGGTATTTTATGGCATCACATACGCACCGCTCCTTATTATATATATGTATGTGATAGCCGCTGACTATCTGTTCTTCGATACCTATGTCAAACATCGTGTCAGTGATGTGATGCAGTTCAACCTTGGGGAAGATAGGGAGCTTGACTTTCCTACCTCTTTTCACGGCAATGTGGTAGGCTTGTGGCAGCGAGGTGGTGAGCCCATGCACGTTCCATGCGGAGAAAAGGCACAACACCCCACCCGGAACAATGGCTTGCACATCTATCATCGTGTCGGCCAACTGTTCGGCTGTGGCATATACTCCGCGCTTGATGCGTACCGTATCACCATCACGCACGCTGTCCAGCAGTTTATAGTATGCTGCCCTTCCTTCTTCCTTTGCCATTCCAGAGGAGGCAAAACTGTTGCTGTATTTCTTGCCTTCCATGCCTTTATACTTTATTTCGTGTACAAAGTTACTACATTTATTTCTAATTGTAGTTCGATTGTTCGAAAATATATTCATTAGCCATGATTTATTAACATATATTTGACAGTTTGGCACCTCCAATTGGTTTTGTATCAGATAATCTTACGTATGTCGTTCCGAAGTTGTTCGAGTATTCTTTGGTTAGCATCGCTTTCGATGTATCGACACATTTGCTTCTTGCTGTCCTTCTCCAACAGCTGTGTTTCTGTTCCTGCCAGCTTCCCGACAGCCTGTCTGAGGGAATGTTCGCTAAGGAGATCACTGACATCGGGGAACTGTCTTGTCATGGCAGTGGCATATTCCACTCCGTTGAGAAGAGGCAGTCGGAGTGGCATTTCCTTCAGTACGAAATATGGCAGAGCCTGAAGCATGGCAGACTGATGGGTTGTGACGTAACTACGGATGTAGGATATGACAGCCTCACCGCTGTCTGCTGGCAGATAGTCTATAAGAGGACATGCCTTGGACTTCTTCCGTCCTGGAGTCAATGGCTGTACATTCTCTTTTGCGGCTTCCGGCAGTGGGGCTGTTTCCGTTTTGGCATCAATGTCCTTCATCGCATCCTGTAATGCCCATTCGCAGGTTGTATCGTCTTTATTGGCTTTCTCCATAGCGAAATAGCGTTCCCAGTCTTCCTTTGTCCGATAACCGCCCTTGATGCTGACGGCAATGATGCTTTTTGATGCCAACGAGCATTTCATCCTGTCAATACGCTCTATATGGGGATTTGACATCTGTTTATCCAACATCGCCACCATGCTTTCGAAACTCTTTCCGTAAAACAACCAGCTCAGCAAAAGAGGAGCGGACAGCCGGACCTTCTTCTTCGGCTTCATGCCAACCATACGTCTGACTAAGTCCATCCATCTGCACTTCTGCTCAGTGTCAGGAACAGGCACGGAAAACATTTCGTCAATCTTCTGCGGAAGGTTCTCTTTGGAGACCAGAATAAAAACGGAGTCAAATGTCTCATCCCCATCATCGCCCCACGTCAGTTCCCATTCCCTTGCGATATGGCGCATCTGACCGCTGACAGCCTTGAATATCTGATAATAGAAGGTCTCATCACAGTTTGTCATGATGCGGGCAAACTCGTTATACTCTTCCCTGTGTTCTTTCTTCCATTTGAGGATTCTGGCTTTGAACGCCTCAAACTTTTCCTTGTTCTCTTTGTCCTTCATCATATGTCAGTCGAGCAGGTTTACAAGTTCTTTCTTCATTTCATCGTCTATCTTGCGGTAGCGGGCAAAGGCGCGGCTTCCCTCGGAGTGACCCGACATAGATGCTATTAGGTTGGGGTCTTTCACCTGCTTGTATAGGTTGCCTATGAAGGTCTTGCGTGCGGTATGGCTTGTAGCGACCTCCCAAAGCGGACGTGCCTCGTCCTGTCTGGTCTTTGGATTCAAAGTCCGAACCATACGGTCTATGCCCACGTGTTTGAGGATGCGCTTGATCATCTTGTTGTACATGGTCTGCGTGAACCGTGGCAGCAGGCATCATCAAGGTCGGTGTAACGCGCAAGTATGTCCTTGGCCTTCTGGTTGAGAGGTACACGCACCGTACTGGCGTGTTCGTGCTTGGTCTTCTGAGGGATATACTCAATGCACCCATCGACGAGGTTTGCCTTGGTCAGCGAGTTAAGGTCACTCACACGGCATCCTATCAGACACTGGAACATGAACACGTCACGATATACGGCATAGCACGGGTCAAGTGCGCTAAGGTCGGCATAATAAACCTTGTCACGCTCCTCCAAGTTCAGGAAGAATGGGTCGCCGTACATGGGCTGGGCTATCTGGTACTGGTCAAAGGGATTGTTCTTGGTCATGCCCTTCTTGATGCACCATTTGATGACGGTGCGGATTCTGTAGAAGCAGCCTGTGATGCTGTTCTCGGAACGTTCCCACTTATACTTGCTTTCGGGGATGTCCTTGTAGAAAAGAGGGAACTGCTCGCCATAGGTATGTTCCTCCTGCATCCATCGCTTCAGGTCGCGCAGATCATCTGCGGTTATAGTGTCAACGTTGAGCTGGAATCCACGGCGGTGCATCACTTCCCTCTGGAATTGCTCGTACCTGCCAATCTTGTCTATATTGGCCAAGTGGTGCTTACGGCTGTCCGATGCCAGTATGGTTTCGTTAACATAGTGCTGAATCTGTGTCACCAAGCGGTATTCGTCACTCTTGCTCCCGGCATGGGAGTTGATGCCGGGGTGGTGGTATTCCTCAATCAAGGCTTGCAGCCACTTGCCGTCCACTCCCCGGTGGTACTCTTTGGCAATGAGGCGTGTGATGTTCTGTATCTCCTCGTCAAACTTCATGCGCTTCTCGTCCGAGACGAGTGCTACGCGGGATTTGTAGCCCTGCTTCTCCGCACTCCAGTGGTTGGGACTGATGGAGAGCTCGCTTGCCGCCTTGATATCTACGCCTCCCTTGTCGCGCAGACGGAAATACACCCGTGCGAGGTCGGTGACATTGTTCTTAGATGCGGTCTTCCTTATAAATGCGGTCACTTTCATAGTCTGTATGCTTCTTAGTTAATCATTTCAACGAGTTTGCGCTTCATGTCATCGTCAATGTTGCGGTAACGGGCAAAGGCACGACTACCCTCCACATGCCCGGACATGGACGCAATAAGATTGGGGTCGGGAACCTGCTTGTAGAGGTTGCCGACAAAGGTCTTTCGTGCCGTATGGCTCGATGCCACCTCATACAAGGGCTTCTGAACGGTCTTGTAGCCGTGGGTGTCAAGCACCGTCACCATCCTATCAATCCCGCAATGCTTCAGCAGTTCTCTTATACCATTATTATATATAGAGATAGGTTTGAATGGCAGCAGCCTGTCTGAATCGGAACCTTCATATTTGGAGAGTATTCGGAGGGCTTTCTTGTGCAATGGCACCCTGACCGTCTTTGCCTCGCATTTCTTTGTCTTCTGTGGCATATACTCTACGAAGCCGTCCTTCACGTTCTCCCTTGTCAGGCGGTACAGGTCGCCCACCCGGCAACCGATATAGCAGTGGAGGACAAAGATGTCACGGATGACCTCCAACCGTGGGGCAGAAGAGAGATCTGCCTCATATAGGATATTGCGTTCCTCAATAGAGAGGTAGAAGGGATCACCATACACGGGGACTTTGCACCCATACTGCAGGAATGTCTCATTGCTTGTATGGCCCATCTTCTTGCACCAATGGAGAAAAACGCAAAGAAGATTCATCGTGTTGATGATGGTAGTGCTTGACTTCTCCTTCGGTTTGTATTGGGCAGGGATATAGTCCTTGTAGAAGTCAGGATGTTCAAGATACAGCAGGTGCTCATTGGCTACATAGTCACGGAAGTCATTCATGTCTTCCAACGAGATAGTCTCGACAAAAAGATTGAACTCCTTGACTCCCATAATCTCACGGTTGTAGGCCACATATCTTGTCAGTTTACGGTACAGGTTCTCTATCTGCCCCTTGGTCTGTTTTGTTCCCTGATGCCGGCTGATATACTCTGAAAGTCTTGTCAGCAGGTTGGGATGCTTACGCTCATACGCGAAGTTCGGATGAAGCACATCCTCAATGACCTGTCTCAGCCAGTCTCCGTCTGCCTTGTTCCGGTCAAAGGATGCCTCTATCTGTTCAATGATGGCGGCAATCTGTTCGGGAATGCGCTTCTGCTCATTCTTGTCCACGATGCTGTTTCTGCGATACCTGAGCGCATCGCCGTCCCAATACTTATCGACCACCTGCAACCCGGAAGCGACCTTGATGTCGATTTCCTTGTCGCGCACACGGAAACAGATACAAGACATACCTGCCTTTCTGCTCTCTTTTACTTCTTTGAGATATACACTTGCTTTCATGTTCTTGTCGGTTTTATGCTTTCTGGGTGCAAAGATAATGTATTTCCCGTATATGTTCCCAATAATCCCGAAGAAACTTGCAAGCGATTAAAATGATTTAAGATATTGTTCCCAACGAATATACTTCAAAAAGTGCTGTATTACAGCGGTTTTATTTTCTCTTGTTATGCTTTTATTTTCATTTCGTGGCAAAATCAGGCTTATAAATTTCATAGGTTTAAGTTCCACGCTTCTTTTTTTAGGTCTTGGCGGACAGTTGGATAGGAATTATTAAACTGTTAAATACCGGATAAGATGAAACAAGTAAAAGCGCACATCGCCGTATCTCTGGACGGGCATATAGCCACGTTGGACAATGAACTGGACTGGTTGCCCGGTGAAATAAAAACTATCGTCGGCAAACACTGTCAGGAAGCCGACTGCCTGCTCATGGGAGCGAACACCTACAACTATATCTTTGAGCATTGGGGCGGGTGGCCGTACAAAAGCCAACGGTCTTTTGTCGTGTCGCACCACGATACCAATGTCACGCCGGGCTGCGGCGTGGAGTTCCTGACCGAAGAACCGCTGCGCAAGGTCTATGAGCTGAAACAGGCGCATGACATATTGGTGGTGGGCGGCGGCAAACTGCTTACCTCGCTGATAAAAGCCGAACTGTTGGACTGCCTGATCCTATACACCGTCCCGGTGATGGTGGGCAAAGGCATCGGTTTCATCGGGGAAACCTTCGGGTCGCAGTGGAAACTGTCGGAAAGCGGGGTGCTGGATGGCGGGGTTGTCCGTTCGACCTACTTGTTCGGGAAAACGGCATAAAAAACGCGCCCGGCTTGTTCTCCGGGCGCAATGGCACAATTCCATCGGATTGGCTACTTCTTCGGTTTTCCTTTCTTCTCCGGGAACGAGAAAGCGACATTGAACTGTTCGTCCAGCACCAGCGAAGCGTCGAAAGCCTTGCCGTTCTTGCCCTTGAAGCCTTTAATCAGCCCGGTCTTGCGTTTCATCACCAGTTCGACAATCTGTTTATCTGTAAGTTGTTTGTCGCACTTGCTGCGGAATATGGTCAGCGTACAGTCCACGTTGGAACACTTCGCCACTTTCGGGTAGAACAGGATGCGCCCGCTGCCGCACTTGGGACACGGGCAGGTCTCACCGCTGGCGAAGGACAACTGCACCGACAACAGTTCCGCCGTGATTTGGGCGGCATACACCTCGATGCCCTTGCGGAACGTGTCGGCATCCATGCTGCCCGCTTCTATCTTGGCGAGGGCGGTTTCCCACATGCCCGTCATTTCGACATCGGCAATCTTCTTGTCCTTGACAATCCGGTAAACGGCAAGTCCTTTGTCGGTCGGCACAAGGTTCTTCTTCTCCCGCACGATGTACTGGCGGGCAAACAGTGTCTCGATAATCGCCGCACGTGTGGCTGGCGTACCTATCCCGGCATCTTTTAGGCTGGCTTTCAGTTCGGCATCCTCCAGTTCCTTCCCGGCGTTTTCCATTGCCGCCAACAGGCTGCTTTCCGTGTGCAGCGGTTTCGGCTTGGTCTGCTTTTCGAGCAGATCCACGCCGGAAAACGGCAAGGTCTGTCCCTCTTGAAGCGGCGGCAGGGTGGCGGCATCTTCATCTTCGGTGTCCTGCTCACTGAACACGGCACGCCAACCCGCTGTTTTCATCACAGCCCCTTTTACCGTGAAACCGGTATCTCCGGCGGACAACAAGGCGGTGGTAACGTCCTTCACACACTTACCCGAAAAGGCTTCCAGCATACGCCCGGCTACCAGTTCATAAACCGCCCTCTCGTCTTTGGAAAGTTCACCCGGCAGGTTCTCGGTAACAATCAGGGCATGGTGGTCGGTTACTTTGCCGTCATTCACGCTGCGGCGGTTCAAGGTTGTGCCATTCAACCCGGCGGCATATCCGGCAAAACGGGGGTATCGCTCCAAAAGGGCGATGCGTTCCGGCATTTCCTCGAAAACATCCTCCGAAATATAGCGGCTTCCGGTTCGGGGATAGGACATCACTTTCTTCTCGTACAGGCTCTGCGCTATGGAAAGCGTCTTGTCCGCCGAAAAATTCAGCTTTGTGTTCGCTTCCTTTTGCAGCGTGGTCAGGTCGTACAGAAGCGGCGGTTCTTGGGCGGTTTCTTTCCTTTCAACGGACTTCACCACAAGCTGCCCGGCATCCTTTGCCCGTTGCAGGGCGGCTATGGCTTCGGGCTGCTGTTCCCATCTGGCAGTCGATTGGGCGGTGAAACCAATTTCCCCGCTGGCGGTACTGGCTTTGAGTTGCCAAAACTTGGTCGGAACGAAATTCTTGTTCTCCAGATAACGGTCGCATATCATCATAAGCGTAGGTGTCTGCACCCTGCCCAGCGAGAACACGCCCTGCCCGGCGGCTACGCTCAACGCTTGGGTGGCGTTTATCCCTATCAGCCAGTCGGCTTCACTGCGGGACTTGGCGGCAAGATAGAGGTTATCGTAACGTTCGCCCGGCTGCAAGTTTTCCATGCCCTCCCGGATTGCCCTGTCGGTCAGGCTGCTTATCCACAGCCGGACAAAGGGCTTGTGGCAGCTTAGGTAATGGAAGATGTAACGGAAGATTAACTCGCCCTCACGTCCGGCATCGGTGGCGACAATAATCCGGTCGCACTGGTCGAGCACCTCCTTAATCACTTTCAACTGCTTCAACACGCCGGGGTCTGCCTTGTACCCTTTTTCGGTTTTCACCTGACGGGGGATTAGCTGGAAGTCCGCCGGGATTATCGGCAGGCTCTCCCTGCGGAAGTTCGCCACGCCGTAGGCTTCCGGCATGGCAAGCTGTATCAAGTGCCCGAACGCCCATGTTACCATGTACCCGTTGCCGGACAGATACCCGTCATTCCTTTGTGTCGCCCCGATGATGCGGGCGATGTCTTTAGCCACGCTGGGCTTTTCAGCTATCAATGCTATCATAGTTCCTTGCTTTTTAAGTGGTCATTACATTTTCATTCCTTTGGATTTCTTGGGCTTGTCCGCTTTCAGGGCTTTGTCCTGCGTTTTCTCCTGCTTCTCCCTTTGCTTGGCGGTGGGTTTGTCCTGACCCTGCTTCAGCGGCTCTTTGGTCTGCTTGGTGGCTTCGTTGGTCTTGCCCTCCGTATTGACCGCTACCTGTGTCCGGCTCTCGGCGGCTGGGGTAACGTCCTTCGCCTGCACCTTGTCGGGGGATTTGCCCTGTGCGCCGGGCTGCACATGCCCGTTGAACTCCACGCCCTGCCCGTCTTTTATTCCGGCTACCTGCTGCGTGGGCTGCTGTCCTTGCTGCAAGGCTTGTACGGCTGCTCTCGGCAGGAACTCCAAACCCCGCTCCACCGCACTGACTTGCAGGTAGGCACTGCGTTTCGTTCCGTCCTTGAATTGCAGGTTTTCCATCTTGACCGCTTTCCCGGCTTCAAAGGCGGCTTTCTGCTCCGGGCTCACTTTCACGCCGCAAACGGCATCGGGACATTTCCATTTGTCAGCCCGCATGTACTCCAGTTCGTGCGTGTACCTGTCCCGGCTGATGAATACGGGGATTTGCTCCCCGCTTTTCGGGTCTTTGATTTGTGCGATGTTTCCCAAATTGCCCGTGCTTTGCAGGGTAGTCTGTTCTTGCTTGGAAAACTCGTGCCCGTTATACGGGCGTTGCAACAGCTTCTCGTCCTGCTGTACGCCATGCAACTTGGGTACTACCGTTCCGTCCTTCGCCTGATAGAAAGAGAGCTTGACATCGGTCGGTTTGAGGTAGAAACCGCCTATACTGCCCGAAACAGTGTAGGTGTTACGGGACTTGTAGCCACGCATTACCCGGTCGAAGTCCTTCGTGTTTTTCAGGGTTTCGGCAGTTATACCGACTTTTTTCAGGCTCTCCCAGTCAATCTTCGCCGGGTCGAAGCGGTAGCCCTGCTTGGATTCCGGGTTGTCCGGTTTCGGTACACGGAGTGCTTCCGTCTGCCTGTCGCCCTCCGGCGTGGGGTTGCGGTGGTTGTCCTCGATAGCCTTCGCGTTTTGTTCCACCTCCGATACCTTGCAGCGGAACAACGCCAGCCCTTCGGTATCCTGAAACTTGCGGTAGAAGTTGGCGACAAGGTTGCTGATGATGTCGCCGTTCTTGTCCACCTGCATGAACTCGCCGCCCTGTATCGGCGGCACTGTCCGCAAGTTGCCCTCCTTGTCGAATCCTTTAACGGCACTCACTTTCCCCTGCTGTTTGTCCAAGACCAGCAGCACGTCCTTTTCCTGCCCCTCTGTGGGCGGGGTCATTCTGTTTTCGCTCATAAATCATTGAAATTAAACGGTTGCGGGAATAGTCCCGTCCAAAGGTAGCGACTAAATATGCTATATTTTGACGGATGGCAAGGGGTGTCCGGCTTTGTCCGGTGGTGGGTTGATTTGTCCGGATATAATAAATCTCCAACTGGCGGTTGGATGAATTGAATGCGTCTTCGGCAAAATATTTGTTATGTTTTTGCATGTAATCACATAATATATTATCTTTGCATCGGAAACAACGGAGATTAAAGATATGGCTTCATTCAGGAAAGAAATACTTGGGCAGATTGAACGGATAGATGCCGGGCGTATATTCACGTTCCGGGATTTGTCGTTCGATACGGAAAAGACTGCCAATGTTGCGGTGCTGCTCTCCGAACAGAGCCGCAAAGGGGTATTGGTGCGGATTGAAAAAGGTGCGTACTACCGTCCCAAAAAATCTGTGCTGGGGTTGGGGAAACTGCCCGTCTATCAGGATGAACAGTTCCGCTACCTTACTGGAAAACTGAATGGCTATATCACGGGGGCTTACATCTATAATAAAATGGGTCTGACCGAACAAGTCGCCACGACCATAACGATAGCCACTCCAAATCCGGTACGGCGTTTTCGTTTCAAGAACTTGGACGTGGAGTGCGTGAAAGCCTACTGCATGGACTGTTCGGATAAAAGCCTTGTGCCGTACTTGCGGTTGCTCGATGCGATAAAGGACATGAAACGCATACCCGGAACAACCGGGCAGGACATCTACAACCGGGTCAAAAGCCAATATTTCAACGGGTATAGCCTGCCGGAACTGAAAAAAATAGTATCTTTGGCAAAAAGTTACCCGCCACGTGTCAGAAAGACGGTTACGGACATACTGGGCGACATCGGGCAAACCGTGCTGCAAGCGGAAATGGCAAAGACGCTCCTTCCCACGACACGGTTCAACTTGGATTACAGAACAGCATAAGGAAGAAATATGAATTTACATTCGGACAAGGAAGCGTTCAAGGAAATCATCGCACTGGCGGCTGAGCATTTCGGCTATGAACAGTCGCATGTGGAAAAGGATTACTGGGTATCTAAGATACTGCGGGATATTTCCCTGTCCGAATATGCGGATAAGACCTACTTCAAAGGCGGCACTTCGCTTTCCAAAGCCTACGGGCTGATAGAACGTTTTTCGGAAGATTTGGACTTGTTCGTGTTCACCGGGAATATGGAAGCGTCCAAGCAGGCGGAAAAGACTTTGAACAAGAAACTTTCCAAATACATTATCGAACAGAATAATGACATTTACAAAGAGGAACTGTCGGAAACAGGCGGCAACTACCGCAAACTGTATTTCTCGTATGACAATGTATTCCAAGGCGTGGGTCTGAAAGAGCATTTGGAAGTAGAAATAAAATCCTGCGACCTGCCAGATAAAAGGCTGATGTTCTATCCGGCGGACAAGCGGATTATCAAACCGATAACAACCGCCTTTCTTGAAAGCATCGGGCAAGAGGAACTGATAAGCGTTTACGGACTGGAAAGTTTTGAGATGCAGTGCATCAACCCACGAAAGACAATCTGCGACAAAATTTCAAGACTGGTAAAGCTATCCTACAATGAGGATGCCAGCGCACTGCTGGCAAAACATATCCGTGATGTGTACGACCTCACAGCATTGTACCACAATCAGGAATATAAAAGCTACCTGCAATCTGACGATTTTTTGGAAGCCATGTTCCGGGTAACGGTAGAGGACGGATTAAATAAGAACTCCCGTTCGCACCTGTCGCTGGCTGACGCACCGATATTCAAGGATGCCGACACTATCATGGCATTGCCCGAAGTGGCAACGGCGTACACTACCGATTTGAAAAAGCTAACCTTTGACAAAACCAAGATGCCGCTGATAAGCAAAGCTGTGGAAGCATTGAAGAAGATACATGCAATATTAATTGATTTTGAAGAATATAGAATATCCAAATATGAGAAGTAAAGTAACATTAGGCGATAAAAGTATTGATAACGCAGGAATACCTTCTGATTATAAATTGGCTATTTCTGAATATATTTGGAATGGTTTCGATGCAAAAGCTACAAATGTAGATATTCAATTTAAACCAAATGAAATAGGCTACATTTCTTCTTTTTCCATATCTGACAATGGAGAAGGTATTAATTTATCTACTATCGAATCTACATTTGGAGCATTCCTAGATTCACAAAAACGGCAAACATTCCAACGGACATCAGAAGTAAAAGGTAAAATGGGAAAAGGTAGATTCTCATTTATTAATTTCTGCTCAAAGGCTGTATGGAAAACACGATATAAACAAGAAGATAATTCAATACTACAATATGATATAACTATTAATGAAGGAGATAAGGATTACTATGAAACTAATAATAACCAAATCATACAACAAGGTAATACAGGAACTGAGGTCTTCTTCTATAATTTAAAAAATATATCTTCATCCCATTTTACACATCCTTCTTTTAGCGAATTTCTTGCCCAAGAATTTGGGTGGTTTTTGCATTTAAATAAAGAAAAGGGATATTCAATATCTATTAATGGCATTGCTATTGATTATGAATATTTGATAGCTGAAGATGAAACTATTACTGAGCATATTTCTGATTTTGAATTTGAAATTTCATATATCCGCTGGGATAAAAAAATTGGAGATAAGTTCTACTATTATTACTTGAATAGTAATAAATATGAACTTGGTAAAGAACTGACATCATTTAATAATAATGCGATAAATTTTTTCCATAGTATTTATATATCTTCTGATTATTTTGATAATTTTTCTTTTGAAGAAAAGCCACAACCAAGAATAGATAATGTAAAAAATCAGTCGGATTTTGTTTATAAAAATTTAAAAAAGAAACTTCTTTCATTTTTAAAAGAGAAAGAAAAGAAATATGTAAAAGAAAGTGCTGCAAACAAATTAATTGCTGATTATGAAAAGAATGGTATTCTTCCTCGATTTCGTGATAACAAATATGATAAAGAACGAAAGCAAGACTTATTAAATGTCATCAAAGAAATTTATTGTATTCAACCGAAAATATTTAAGGGATTAAAAAAGGAACAACAACAAACTTGTGTTGGTTTTTTAAATCTACTATTAGATACTGATGAAAGAGAAAATATTTTATCCATATTAAGTGGAATAGTTACCCTTTCAGAAGAAGAACGAACCCAATTAGCTCAAACATTGCGAACAACATCTTTAAGCCGAATATTGCGGACAATAAAAATGATAAAAAATAGATTTGAAGTTGTTGAGCAATTAAAAAATCTTGTATTTGACTTAAAAAAATTTGCTACCGAACGTAATCATATTCAGGTGGCAATAGAAGAAAATTATTGGTTATTTGGAGAACAGTTTCATTTAGTGTCAGCAGATGAGACATTTGAAAAAGCGTTGTCTAATTATTTATATATATTAGACGGAAATGAAAATGAGCAACAAATAAATTCAGAAGAACGAAATAGACGTCCTGACATTTTCATGTGTAGGAAACATAAGATTGCTGATAATTCTGATTTTTCCAATATGTTGGAAGAAAATGTTATAGTCGAATTAAAACGTCCAACAGTAACAATCGGCAAAAAACAGTTTCGACAGATTGAGGATTATTTAGATTTAATAAAAGGAGAAGAACGATTTAACAGTCAAATGCGTTCTTGGAAATTTTTTGTTGTCAGCAATAAAGTTGATGATTTTATAAAAGACCAATACAAATCATTTCAAGATAAGAACAAACGTTTCTTAGTCCACATGAAGGAACAATTTGAAATATATGCTATGACATGGGATGATATATTCCAATTATTTGAAATTAAACATCGTTTTTTATTAGACAAGTTAGATTTTGACAAAAAGATAATAGAAGAAGAAATCAAAATAGAAATGTGTAACCGTACCGCTGCTGACAATGTCATTACTGCGGTAAAAAAAATGGAAACTATATAGTCTTAATATGTGAAAAGTACCCAGCTATAAATGATAGACGGGTATTTTTCTATTCGCAATCTTTTTTTATCAAGTAACATAATTCCGGGTCATTCTTAATCCGGGTTATCTCGTCCTCGACAATCTGCCGGACTTCCTGCCGGATGCGGTCGTAATTGGCTTGTATCTCTTCCTGCATCCGGTCGTTGCCGTCCTTGTCGGTGAAGTCGATAATCTGCGGCAGCTTCACATACCGGGCGGTTTCCCGCTTCACCTTCTCATTGTCCACCACAATTTCACAATGGAAAATCTTCTGCTCTATCCGCTCGTCGAAATTGTCCGCCACAGCCCCCACGAACATCCCTTGCGTGAGGTTTGATATTTTGCTGGCAGGTATCAGGCTGTCCATTTGGGTGCTTATCGAGGTGGACTTCTCCCGCTGGTTGATGGTCATGCTCTGCCGCTTCTGCAACACCTTCCCGAAACGCTCCGACAATATCTTTGCCGTCTCGCCGACCACTTGCCCGCTGAAAATGTTGCCCACCGTGTTTTGTATGACCTTGCTTTCCTTGTCCCCGTAATCACGGGTAAGCTGGCTGTAATCCTGAAAGCCCAGCAGTACCGCCACCTTGTTGCTTCGGGCGGTGGCAATCAGGTTGTCCAGTCCCCGAAAATAGATAGTGGGCAACTCGTCTATTATCACCGAACTTTTAAGCTGCCCCTTCTTGTTTATCAGCTTCACTATTCTACTGTTATATAATCCCAGTGCCGCCGAATAGATGTTCTGACGGTCAGGGTTGTTTCCGACAACCAAGATTTTAGGCTCTTTCGGGTTGTTTATATCCAGCGAGAAATCATCGCCCGTCATTACCCAGTAAAGTGCCGGGCTTATCATACGGGAAAGCGGGATTTTCGCACTGGCAATCTGACCCTGCAACTGCTCCTGCGCATCGGATTCCCAAGCGTCCACGAACGGGGAAAGATAATTTTCCAGTTCAGGATAACTGCGTAAAATCGTGAACACATCGGCGTATTTCTTGTTCAACAGTTCTATGGCATGGGGGAACGTGCAATACTTACCGCCTTGATAGATACGGAGATACCAAATTATAGCCGCCAAAAGGATAATCGGGCTTTCCACAAAGAAGTCACCCTGCTTGCTTATCCATGAGCGGTTAAGGTTGAGCATTATCGTGTAACTGGCTTCGTAAGCGTCCGCAATGTCCGACATGAAGCTGGCGTTTATCGGGTTGCACCGATGGCTCTTGCGTGGGTCGTCAAAGTTGATAACGTAAAACTTCGGCTTTACCTTGTAGCCATCCAAGTGATTAAGCAGGTGATTATAAGCGATTTCCGATAAATCGGGAAACTTGTAATCATAACAATACATCGAAAATCCCTTCTCGATTTGCTGTTTTATGTAACTGTTTACCACGGCGTATGACTTTCCGCTGCCCGGCGTACCCAGCACAAGGCTGGCACGGAACGGGTTCACCACGTTTATCCAGCCGTTGTTCCACTTCTTTTTGTAGTAAAACCGTGTGGGCAGGTTCACGGAGTATTCATTTTCTATCAAGCGGGTTTCCTGCTGGAAACTCTCATTTTCCGTGTTAAAGACATCATCCATCAGGTTGTTCTTCAACAACCGGGACATCCATGTACCCGCCATGAGCAGGCAGATATAGCCCACAGACAGCGTGGCGATGTAAAACGCCGTGTCCGCCGTATGCGGAAGCGACAGTTCCAGCAACCACCAGTTGAAGAAAAACAGCATGACACCCGCCGCAAGGCAGCAGTAAATCTTCACCCAAGTTATCTTCTCATCCTTCACGCCCTTGGTGCCGATGCACGACAAGGCGAGGAACACCACCGCAAAAAGTTTCGTCCAAAGAACAGACGAAAACAGCCCGGTGGTGCGCTGGAAGTTCCACAAAATTTTATCCATTACCTCAAAAGTTACTCCCAGCTCTTTCAGGGTGGAGTAACAGAACCAGTACACGTTGATTCCCACAAATAGAATACTGACAGCCCGCATAAAGTCCATGACCCTTGCAAGCCCTCTCAAATCATCTTCCTGTTGCATAATCGTATGTTTTTATGTTAATCAGTTAGTCGATGCGCCTTGTGCGCTTCTTTTTCTTCTTCTTTCTCTTTTGGCTGGCAGTCTCCTGTGGCTCATCACCGCCTGACGCGCCACCACCCAGCAACCCGCCGAAAGCACCTACTACGGAAGCCACACCCGAAACGATGTCGGCTTTCGGCGTGAAGTCCGGCTGTTCCTGATGCGTGGATTGTTCCTGCCGTATGCCCGTTTTCCTTTCATCGGAATACAAATCGTTGAACACGTTCGCCGAATACTCCTTGCCCAAGCGTGAACCGTTCAGCACCACCCGGCTGTCGTGGTCGATGAACGTAACGCCATAGATACGCCCGCTGTCGTTCCGGCGGAACACCACGTCAATGCCCTGCCGTTTCAGTTCCCGTTCAAACTCCAACCGGGTGCGGGCTGTCCGCATGGCGGCGGCGACAATTTTCCGGGTACGCTCTTTCAGTTTTCCGTCCTTAATCACTTTACCCGATTTCTCCATCCTGCGCTGTACCGCTTCATACCCCACCGACCTGCCGATGCGGGAAGCCTTTACCGGATTGCCGACCTTCTCGCCCTTGCCGTTCATGGCGGAATAAACGATACCCTGATAGGGTCTGCCGTTTATCTCCCCTTTGACTTCCTCGGCGCACACGTTATAGGCGGCAAGCAACGCCCTGTACTCCCCGAACGACTGGAAACGGTAGCCATAGCAAGCCGCTTTCACGGTATTGCCGATTTGGTGCTTCACGTCCCCGGCTGCGTAATCGACCTTTTTAAGTTCCAGGTGTTCGGCACGTTCTCTCCGCTCCGCCGGATGCAGGTCGTATTTCCGTTCCAGTTCACGGGTAATCTGTTTGCTTCTCCGATGCTCGAACCTGTCATTCAGCGGTCTGCCGTTCTCGTCCACCCGCAAACCCACGATATGGATATGGCGGCGGTCGATGTCGGTATGCTTATATACTAAATAAGGCTGTCCGCCATAGCCCAGCTTCTGCATATACTCCCGTGCGATGTCGGCAAGCTGCTGATCGGTCAGCACGTCTTCCGGGTGCGGGTTTATGGAAATGTGGAGTATCGGTTTCTTGGTGGAAAGCTGCACGGGCATCTGCATCTCGAAGCTGCGCATACACCCGCCGATAGAGAAACGTCCGTCCTCGCTTAACAGCATCTTATTGGAAAAAAGCACCTCCGCTTCTTTCCTGTCCACCTTGTCTTGGTTGTATGCCAACGCCCCGAATAGGGAACTTCCCGTGCTTATTTTGGCAACCATAGTTCCCTGCATTCGTGGGTCAGCGCAATGATTTGGCGGTTCAAAGCCGACAATTCGGTGGTCGCCTTCTCCAGTTTATAGAGAAAAGCGAGTGCCTTTTTCTCCGAAAAGTTGCCGTACAGCGCCTTTACCACTTGGTTGTAATTGACCGCTACGGCTCTGAACTGCGCATAAAATTCGGTCAGTTTGGCGCAATACTCGACCGCCGACTTGTCCACTTTCACCACCCGGAACGGCTCGCCGAAGATACGTGCGGCGATGAAACGGGACTTGCTCGTAACGCCCGACTGCTCCCATTGTGCGAGGAAGCGGGCGTTCTCCCGGTCATTCAGGTACAGCACATGGCGGTGCTTCGCCGGGTCTTGTAGGGCGGGACGACCGCCCTTGTTGGTTCTTCTTGTTTCCATACTGCTTTGAATTAAAAAATCACGACTTCGGAGTGGTTTTCACCCCGCAAGGGGCAAGGCGTTTTCAGGCACGGAAAACGGTTTCGCGGCACACGAAACACACCTTGCTATTTTCTGGCGAAAATCGAAAATCCGTCCCTGACGGATTGGGGTCAGCACAAGACGGCAAGCCTGCCGTCCGCCGACCGGATTCCACGCCTTTCCCCTTTGGGCATCTGTTACTCCGCTGCAAAGTAACGGTGATTTATAATGCTGTAAAATAGTCGGTTGGTGGACAAACCGGGACATCGGGGGACAAAGCGGGACGCATCTGAAAACGGACGCTTTTTCTCCTTTTATTTGCAGAAGATTTCAAGATTGAAAGCAATATGGAGAGTCCTATTTCAAGCAGGAATGACTGGATGAAACCAAGATTGCAAGACATCAGGATTGCAAGGTTTCAAGAAAGGATGAAAGCAGGATTGGAATAAAACAATCTTTCAATATTTCAAGATTGCAGTGTGGAAACAAAGAATGCCATATAGCCGGATTGACTGAAAGCAATAAACAAATCCATCAACCCATAATGAACGGAAACAATATGGAAAACGGGAGAACACCCCTTTATGTCGCCTTCTCCACCCAGAAGGGCGGGGTCGGCAAGACCACCTTCACCGTGCTGGCGGCAAGCTACCTCCACTACCTCAAAGGCTACGACGTGGCGGTGGTGGATTGCGACTACCCGCAGCACTCCATCGCCGGGATGCGCAAGCGGGATGCCGAAACGGTGTCCTCCGACGAGGAATACAAGCGCATGGCGTATGAACAGTTCACCCGGCTGGGCAAGAAAGCCTACCCGGTATTGTGCAGCCCTCCTGAAAAGGCGATAGCTACCGCCGATGAATACGTAGCCGGAACGGGCGACAAGCCCGACATCGTGTTCTTCGACCTGCCCGGTACGGTGAACAGCGAGGGCGTGATAAGCTCCCTTGCCGGGATGGACTACATCTTCACCCCGATTTCCGCCGACAAGGTGGTGCTGGAAAGCAGCCTGTCGTTCGCGGCGGCTATCCACAAGCTGCTGGTGAAAAACGAAGCCTGCCGACTTGCCGGGCTGTACCTCTTTTGGAACATGGTGGACGGTCGGGAGAAAACCGACCTTTATACCGCCTACGACAAAACCATTAAGGAACTGGAACTGCCGCTGCTGAAAACCTTTATCCCCGACACCAAACGCTACAAGAAGGAACTGGCGGCTGACAAGAAAACGGTGTTCCGCTCCACGCTCTTTCCCGCCAGCCGCCCGCTGGTCAGGGGCAGCAACTTGGAGGAACTGATAACGGAAATGATGTATCACATTAAATTACAATGATATGACAAAGCAAAACGGCACTCTGCCGAAAATAGACGAGGATTTCATGCGTGAACTCATCTCGCAGGGTGTCCCAATCAAGCAAGACAATGACAGGACGGATGACGTGCCGCAGGAAACGCTGGCGGAAACGGCGCAGGCGGAGAAACCGACACCCCGCAAGCGCAGGAACAGTCCGGGCGACTACCGGGAAACCTATTTCCGGAAAGTGGAACTGACCGACCGCCAGCCCTTGTACGTGAGCCGCACGACCCACGAGAAGCTGATGCGCATCGTGTCGGTGATAGGCGGGCGCAAGGTAACGGTCAGCAGCTATGTGGAAAATATCCTGCTGCGCCACTTCGAGCAGTACCAAGACGAGATAAACACCCTGTATGAAAACAATTTCCAAAAACCGTTTTAGCCATGACGATAATTTATTGCATCATCACTTTACTGGTCGTGTACTACCTTGCCCTGTGGGGCTGGTATCGACATGCGGATAACAAGACGGAAAACAGCGCAGGCAATGAAACGCTTCCTGAAAATGAGGATTCAGCCGGATATACCCTGATAGGCGAAAGCCGCTACAAGGGCGGACAAATCAACCCACAGCCGGACAAAGCCGGACACCTCCCGCAAGCGGCTGAAAATGATACTATTTTTGCGCCGGATGCCGCCGGAACAGACGAAACGCCCGGCTATGGGGATGACGAACCGGACTACGAGGACGAGGAAATCGCCGGGTACATGGCGGGCGATGATGCGGGTCGGGCTACGGGCGTGAGCTTTGACGAGCTGGGCGAAGCGGTGCGCACGGCGAACGCCGACACCTCCACCGAAGCGGAACAGCGGCAAGCCGCCGGGACGCTGGCGAGGATTGAGGGGACAAACCTCTACGATGCGGTGGTGGAGAACATCAACGGCGGGCTGGCAAGGGTGGCGGAACTGCTAAAACGCAATGAAGCTGAACTGGCTCCGGCGGCTGTCCCAACCGCTGCCGCCGACACGGGCAAGGAATACGGGACGTTCGACATGAACGAATATCTATAATATAATGTATAATTCAAACTCAATTCGCAATGGAAACGAAAAAGAAAATCATTCTGTCGGCGGCTTTCCTTGCCGCTGTGGTAAGTGCCTACGCACAGGGCAACGGGCAGGCGGGTATCACCGAAGCCACGAACAAAGAGATTATGGGGCGCTTTACTAAATATTTTGTTACAGATTTAAGCTCCTCTAATCGTCTTTTATTAGCTAGTTCTGTGGATTCTGTTAATCCAGAATTGAAAAATCCAAAAAATTTATTGCAATCTCTTTTTTTAGACAATACACGAGAATTAGATTTAAAGCAAGCTTTTAAGGATGCCTTTAATATGGAAATTACTTTAGATTATAGTTCTATGTTAAAGCTCTGTTTTCGTGTTGCAAAAATAATGCCAGATATTCCAGAAGACCCAAGAAAAGCATATCCAATTAGAACAAGGAGACGGATTTAGAAGTCTTGTTGGAATTATTTTAGGACTATTGTTTTCAAAGGGTCGCATTGTTTTACTTGATGAACCCGAAGCTTTTCTGCATCCTGCACAAGCACGTTTTTTAGGTAAATGGATTGGAGACCATAAAGATATTATTAATGGTCAATTGATAATCAGTACTCATAATGCTAATTTTTTATCAGGAATAATAGCAAGTGGACATGATGTTGACATATTTCGATTGAACCGAATTGGAGATAATACGACCTTTAATAAGGTATCTTCTGATGCAACAAAGACTTTGTTTGAAAACCCCTTATTATCAAGCCAAAGAGTTATGGAAAGTGTTTTTTATAAGGGTGTTGTTGTATGTGAAGCTGATGCAGATAGAGCGATTTATCAAGGTGTTGCAACTATAAATCATCATTCAAATGAAGATGTGCTGTTTATCCATTCTCAAAATAAGCAAACACTAAAAATTGTTGCCAAACTACTAAAAGAAGCAAATATTCCTGTAGCATTAGTTGCTGATATTGACGCTTTAAATGACCAAGATATTCTAAAAGGGATGATTTCTTCCACAACAGATAGCCACATTCCACAATCTATATTTGATTTAAGGAAAGAAATAGCTTTAACTGTAAATGGGAAAACTGACGATCAAATGCTTAAAGCCCTAACTACGGAAGTTTGGTATTTATATGAACAGCTAGTTTATCATAAACATACACTTGATGGTGCGAAAGGTGCTTTACAAAGAATAGCCAAAGGGATTACTTCGTGGAGCGAAATAAAGTCTAAGGGCATTGAAGGATTTGATGCTAAAATTAGAGAAAAAGTTTTACTATTAATCAATGATTTAAAACAATACGGAGTATTCATCGTTCCTGTGGGAGAATTGGAGGGGTGGTTAAATGTTGGTACAAAAAAGAAAAATAAATGGATTGTTCCTGCATTAGAAAAAGTTCATAATAACCAAGCATCACCAGAATTAATAAAATTCGTAGGAGAAATTCTTGCATATTTTAATTAGTAATTATAAATTTTTCACGCTGTACAGATAACTGTGCAGCGTGAAAAATTTACGTTTGCTGAATGTTATTCCTTCGTGTCCTCGATAACGCCCGTTACCATCATGCCCGTAAAAATACACTCGCAACGTCTGCCGATTATGTTCTTGTTTACTTCTGTCGTTTTCATACCCTTAAAATTTATCTGTTATTACCCTGTTCTTTCTTTTCTATCCATTTATCCCGCCTGTGGCGGCACTCTGCCAGCGTTTTAGCCACTGTGGAAAACAGTTCCCCGTCCGTATGGCGGAAGTCGTATTGGTAGAATGTCCGTCCCTTAAACGCGCCCGAACGGTATTTCACGAACTTTTCTTCTCCCGGTGTCTGGGTGATGCTCACCCCGTTTCTGTTCAATGATTGCATAAATTTCTGTTTGTTGTTGGTTACGAATCTGTTATTTTGGTGGGCAGGGCTTTGACACCCTGCCCGAATAATCCTTTCACGCTGCCCGGAACACAAAGCTCTCGTCCATCCAATAATCACACATGAACAAGTCACGGGCGAACTTTTCATAATCGAAATAGGTCTTTGCGAACTCCGGCAGGTCGTAACATTCCTCTACAATCCGGTAGGCGAAATCTTCTTCATCGTCATACTGCCCTTGATACTCGTCCCAGAAATTCTTAATAAGGTCGTCGGCATCTTCCTCGCTCAAATCACGGCTTTTGTAGTTGCACCACACGAAAAAGGCTTCCTGCTCGGTGTCGCCCAACTGCTCCACCGCATCCCGCAGGGTGAAGAAGTTCTCGGAAATCCAGCTTTCGCCGATTAACCCCTCCGGCACGTTCTCCCAGTCCTGAAACATAAATTCCGCATCTTCTTCGTCCTTGTGAAGCTCCCGGCAGGCTTCGTAAAACTCTTCCTTGTCCGCATAGTCCGACAAGTCCAGCCACGCGCCGAACAGTGAACCGTTGTTATACTTGCCATAAGTGCCTACATAAACGCTCGCTTCTGATAATGTTGCTGTTTCCATATCGCTGTAATTTTAAGTTTTTAATTTTTTATGCGGATTCGAGAGGTGAGGGAGTTGAAGTTTCACTGAACTTTTTTCCTGTTTCCCGTAAATCCGACTTTTTTTTTATGCGTCTTCCGGTCGGGTCGGTCGTTTTCGTTTCACATAGGCTTAAAAGGGCAGTGTTTAGGGTTAGCAAGGTTTTGTGCAAAAAATACCTCGCAACAAATGTCGCAGGGAAGATTTTTTCGCCAAACCTGAAAGGCTTGACCTTGCAAACCCGTGAAGAACACGTAGCTACCTTTGCCTATTGAAATGATAAAAACGACCTCCCGGCTGGGGAACAGCGTAAGGGGAGGGTTTACCGAAAGGGAAACGGGATAAAAGTTCTTGTTCCCTTTCATCCGTTAGGGAACACTATGTAAAGCGGGCGGGAAAGGCAAGGGTGTCGGAAGCCCGTCTTTCGATACGCTTGTGCGGGTTTCCGGAGGCTCTTTTCACGAAAAACAGTCAGCCATGCCCCGCACGGCTGGCGTTTCGGGGAATGTGCCGGAGGAAAGGGATATAAAAAAAGCGGGTAGCCCGGCGGACTGCCCGCAAGATAAATGGAAACTACTTATTGAAATACAGCATATTAAACAGTATTTCGTTACCGAAATCGTTACCTATTTGTTTCCGGTTCGTCATAGGTAACGAAAAATAGAATTATGCCAATTAAGGGGCTCACATTTTGTGATACCCCCCTAAAAGATTATAACGCGATTTCCTTGTAAATCTTCTCGATGCCAACAAACTTCTGGTCAAGCCCTTGCATATCATTACTTATCTTGCTGTTGGTGATGCGGGCGTAGATTTGTGTCGTTTCGATATTGGTGTGTCCCAGCATCTTGGAAACCGTTTCAATGGGTACGCCCTTTGCCAGCGTGGTGGTCGTGGCGAACGTATGCCGCGCAAGATGAAATGTTAAATTCTTTTTAATTCCGCAAATATCGGCAATCTCTTTCAGGTACGCATTTAACTTTTGGTTGCTGATAACGGGAAGTATCTTGCCATTGGGCAGCTTGCCTTTGTATTTCTTCAATATCATCTTGGGAATATCCAGCAAGGGTACATTCACGTCCGTGTTCGTTTTCTGCCGTTTAGTCATTATCCATAGGTTGCCATCAAATGACTTGCGGATATTTTCTTCTCGAAGATTTACCACATCGCTATATGCCAGCCCGCAGAAACAGGAAAAGATAAACAAGTCCCTGACGTGTTCCAGCCGCTCGGAAGCCATCTTCT
>ERZ857984.575-NODE-575-length-41726-cov-5.687504_pt1 | contig 41726 bp, 36 predicted proteins | sample MGYA00519914_ERZ857984 | MGnify/ENA primary metagenome ERZ857984 (study PRJEB31778, sample SAMEA3449417) | human gut metagenome | biome: human gut; feature: human-associated habitat; material: faeces | place: United Kingdom | collected 2010/2012 ... | reverse complement strand
TGGTTGTAGGAGCTTTAGTTATGGCTTTATCTATAAGCTGTAAATCGAACGAAGACCCAAATAGCGGAGATACGAAAAAAGAAGACCAAAAAACACAGGAAAGAACATTCTCCTATTATGCGGGAGATTGGTGGAGCAACATACCTGGAACAGAAACTAAATTTATTACCATAAATGCTGACGGTTCTATGGTGATATATGATAGTGTGGGGGTAGGTAGCAATATACCAGTTTCTTCAACTTATATAAAAAAAACTAGCGATATAAGTTATACCGCTACGGTGACTGCTGAAAGTGGCACTAGTGAACAATACATTTTTACTTTCAGTAGCGACACTCAAGGAACGGTTACGATTTCCTCAGATGAGTCTGGTCCTATACATATAACTAAAAAATAATAAGATTAGTTGACATTATAATATAAATATAATTTTTCACACATTCAAGAAACCGAAGACTGGCAACTGCCCGCTTTAGCGTAAGTCTTCGGTTTTTATATTTTAAAGTGTAATTCGTTTTTATTTTGCCAATTGCTTCGTCCATTTTTATTTTGTTTAGTCATTGCGAGCGTGAGCGTGGCAATCTATACAGATAACAAGGGGCAGTTGCCCCTTGCGTGCTTTTTTAATTGCATACTTATCCAAATTGTTAACACAATGGGTTGCAACCCATTGTTGTCAGAAAAAGCGCTATTCCAAATTTGGATTACTTCGGCTACGGACAAAATAAAAATAAAGTGAAAACTTCGTCCGTTATTTTTATTAAAAATATATTTAAAAAATTTTCCAATAATCCGAAAATATTTAATAGCATAATCGGAGTAAATATGAATATTAAAGTTGTTTTACTGTTTATTATAATAAATATTTTTCTTTTCGCTCAATATACTGCAAATAACGATATATTGATTAATACGGGAGCGGGAAGAGTGGACTATACTACATATACAATTTATGCGGACGCTACCGCCGATATGATTACAGATAAAGCATTGCAACCTGAAGCTTTTTTAATATTGCAACAACAAGCGGAAGAAGAGACAATAAAAACTTTATACGATACTTTAGCGAGAGTTTCGATAAATAGCGATTATACGATATATAATTTAATGGAAAGCGATAAAATTTTAATGGAAAAAATTATGGATTCTCTTAATAATACGAGACTTATTGGAGTTTCTTATCCGACAAGAACGAGCGTTAGAGTGCTTATGGCTTTAGATATAATAACAAATAATTTAATTTCCGATTTTATTAATAGCGTTGACGCGTATAAAACCGAACCTATAGTAACTTATTTTGACGCGGGAGAAGATTATGACAGTTTGGTTGTAGACGCGAGAAATATAGGTTTTAATCCTTCTTTATTTCCTACGATTTATGACGAAGATGGAAACGCCATTTACGATATAGCTTATATAAATAAAAAATCTGCCGCTACAAACGGTTATATAACATATTCAACAAATTCTTATTTAACTAACGAAAATATTAAAAATGCAATCGGCAAAAAACCTTATAATGTCGTAGCTTGGAGAACGAGAGGGAGACTTTCAAGCGATTTAGTTATAGGAAATGAAGATGCAAGCATAATAATGAGCGGAGTTAAATTAAAAACCGCTCTAAAAAATTGTAAGGTAGTTTTCATAATAGATTAATATTTTTCTTTATCAAATATATACTTTTATAAAAAATAATTAAATTATTTTCTAATATTTTTTAAATTAGATTGTATATTCATTATATTTTATCTATATTTTCTATATAATATTCTCTCATATTTTCTGGAGTTATTAAAATTTTGTCTTTATTTTTGTTAAAACAATAAGCGAAATAACCAAACGAACCGTTGGAAACTATTTGATGTTTGCAATTCATCATTAAAAATAAATCAAAATAGCCTTTATCATTATCATTTATATCGACTATAGAAAATAAAACGGTTGAAGAAAGTTTTTTGATAATATTATTTTTTACATAATTAATATCGTCCGAAAAAATAAAAAATTTTGGCTCTTTAATATTTTTAATTATTTCATTAATAGAATTAATATAATAATTATCTTCAACAATACCGTATAATTTAAAATCTCCTCTCCTAACATGAATAGATACAGAATTACAATTTCTTATTTCATTTAAAATATATTTATTTTTATCGTCCAATTTATCGTATAAATAGGTTTCAAAATCAAGTTTATTTTTAATTATTTCTTTTATTTCGTAAAAACAATTCTTATCGTAAGGTGTGCCGTCTAAATACATATTTTTATATTCTAATAATAAATCGTTAAATTGATATAAAGGATTTGAACTAAAGTGAAAGCAACTTTTGTAAATATTTATTTCATAATCATTCGCTATTTCAAAATCTAAATCTGGAAAGATTTTTAATAAATCAAAGTTTCTATTTAATTTTTTAATATCGTCTAATCCGTTATATTTATACCAATTTATATCATACTTCACTTTTTTATTATATTTTTTCTCTATATATTTGCCCAAAATATATTTTCTTATCTGTCCGCAAAGTCCTCCGCCAACCCACAAAATAACCAAATTATCATTCTGTTTTATTTTATTATTTACATTAATTAAATATTCAGTTCTATAAAAATTCTTTACCGCATCTATTAAAAAAGTCTTTAGAAATTTTCTTAAATGTTTAAAAGGTATAAACCAAGCGATTTTATTAATTAATATTTCATAATTATAATAATTCATTTATATAACCTCTATTTAGAATTAGATAATTTTTTAAGTCGTTTATAAAATTTCTTATGATATTTATTAAACAATATCTTTTTTAATTTCCATCTTAAATTTTTAAATGGAATTAACCAAGTTTTAGAAACTATATCGCTATACATACATCTTATATCTCTTGTAAAATTTATCGGCTCTTTCCCGTCTTCAAAATTCGTAATCGCTTTCGCGTTATACAATTTGCTTAAAATAGAAAATATGCTTTGGTCATGTCTATGCTCTATAAAACCGTCAAGATTTTTTATTACCGAAGGAGTATCGTCAGCCAAATTAAAATTCTCGTAAAAAACTTTAAGCCATTCGTTTACAAATCGAATAGTTTTATCTGTCTTTTTAATTATTAAAGAAGTTGCGCATCTTGTATTTGTATCCGTTATTTCTTTATTATTTAAAACATTAAAATAATTAAATAAATCGGATTTTGTATAAAATTTATCGGGAATTTCCAACTCAAAAGCGACAATATCGTATTTTTCGGCGTATTCTATATAATTTTTCATTTTATCAATATATTCTTTTTTGAGATGGCAGCCCGCATCGGCGTAAACTAATATGTCTCCGTCCTTTATTTTTTCTAAAGATTTTAAAATTATATAAGGTTTCCAACACCAATAACCGAAACCTCTAACATTATAATTTAATTTATCATTAAAATGATTTGTAAAATCTTTTCCTAAATTTAATTCTTCGTATAAAAATATGTCTTCAAATATATTCATTTCAATAGCTTGATTATAAAATCTTTTTAATGCAGGAAGCAAATATAAATTGGCAAAACTACAAATATATATTTTTGAATTCATAGTAGTCCGCCTAAAAATGCAATAGCAAAATGCCCTGAAAAGAATGCAGGGAAATGAAAAATTTTAAAGTTATCGCTTGGCTTGACTTGCAAATTCTCAAGTCTAATTTATTAATAATATAATTAAATATTCTCATTTGCAAATTATTATACATTAAAATAAATAATTGTCAAGTATAATTATTATTTAATAAAATAAAAATATAGTTGATAATTTTGTTTTTTAATATATTATTAATTAAAATTCGATTTAATAATAAGGAAAATATTATGCGTTTATCCAAACTCTTTATGCCGACTTTAAAAGAAGCGCCAAACGATGCGATTATAGCGTCAAATAAATTAATGATTAGAGCGGGCTTGGCGAGAAAAATATCAAACGGTTTATATTCTTATTTGCCTTTAGGAGTTAGAGTATTAAATAAAATTTCAAATATTATAAGAGAGGAAATGAACGCTATAGGCTCAAACGAATGCATAATGCCTTTGCTTGTTTCAAAAACTTTGCTAACTCCTTCGGGAAGATGGGAAAAATTCAAAAAAGAATTATTTAGATTAAAAGATAGAAACGATATTGATATGGCAATGGGACCGACTCATGAAGAAGCTTTTACTCTAACCGCTAAAAATGAAATTCAATCATATAAAGATTTGCCTTTAATATTATATCAAATAGAAACAAAATTTAGAGATGAAATTAGACCGCGCTATGGAGTTATTCGTTCAAAAGAATTTATTATGAAAGACGCTTACTCTTTTAATATGACAAAAGAATCTTTAGATAAAAGTTATAACGATATGAGTAAAGCTTATACAAAAATTTTTAAGAGAATGGGATTAAATACCGTTAGCGTGAAAGCCGACAGCGGAGCTATGGGCGGTGAAGGAAGCGAAGAGTTTATGGTTTTAAGCGAAGTCGGGGAAGAAACGATAATATTCTGTTCAAAATGCGATTATAGAGCTAATGTCGAAAAAGCTGAAGTTAAAGCGGAAGATATTGCGAAACAATATACCGATAAAGATTTAGAAGAAGTTTATACTCCAAATATAAAAACGATTAACGATTTGGAAAATTTTTTTAATACTACTGCGGATAATTTTATTAAAACTATTTTATACAAAACGGAAGAAAATGAAGTAATAGCCGTTATTATAAGAGGCGATTTGGAAATTAACGAAACAAAATTATCAAACGCTTTGGGCGGACTTGAAATAGAATTAGCGAACGAAGAGACAGTTAAAGAAATTACGGGAGCTAAAGTAGGATTTGCATCGCCTATAGGATTAAAAAAGAAAATTAAAATATACGCCGATTATTCAATTAAATCTATTTCGGATGCGATAGTCGGAGGAAATAAAGACGATACTCATATAAAAAATGTTAATGTTGAAAGAGATATTAAAGCGGATATTTGGGGAGATTTTAGAGCGGCGAAAGAAGGAGATAAATGTCCTCAATGTGGAGAAAAATTATATCAAAAAAGAGGTTTGGAGTTGGGACATATTTTTAAATTGGGAGACAAATATACTAAAGCTTTTGATTTTAAAGTATTAGACGAAAATAATAAAGAAGTTTTTCCAATAATGGGTTGCTATGGAATTGGATTAAATAGAACTTTGGCTTCTATTATAGAACAAAATTATGACGAAAAAGGAATAATTTTTCCGATAACAGTCGCTCCTTACGAAGTTGTAATAATTGCCGTTGATAAAGAAGGAGAAAATTCTTTTAATAAAGCGATTGAAATTTATAATTTGCTTAATTCTATTGGAATTGAAACTTTATTTGACGATAGAAATTTAAGGCTCGGCGTAAAATTAAACGATTGCGATTTAATAGGAATTCCAATGAGAATAATTATAGGAAAAAAATCATTAGAAAAAGGAATTGTTGAGTTTAAATTAAGAAATTCCACACAAAGCGAAGAGATTAAAATTGACGATATTGTCGAATATGTTAAAAATAAAAAAGAAGAATTATTTAATGAAATAAAAAATAATTTATGAAATTAATCGAAGTAAAAAATAATATTTTATTAGGGCTTGATAAATTTGCAAAAGAAAATCAATTTAAAATAGTTAAAAAAGATTTCGCTATTAAAAAAATTACAAAAGAATATATTTGCGCTTTCGATTTTACTTATAATTATTGGCAAGATGAAATTTACTTATTCCCATTTGCTACAATTAAAATAAATCAAATTTATAATATATGCAAAATAAACGGTTATGATTTAAATTACACGGCTTTTATAAATCTTTTGTTTCTTGAAAAATACGCGAAAAATAAATATGACGAAAATACTCGTTGGAAAACGCAATATAATCAAAAAGATAGATTTAAAATTTTTAGCTTAAACGATATCGATAAAGTAATTGATAAAACATTAAATTTAATTTATAAATATGGATTAAATTATATTGAAAAATATTCAAATATAAAATCTATCGACAATCTATATAATGAAAATCTGATTTATAAGCGGTTAATATTAAATAAATACAAAAAGACTCAAGTAATTAAACTCAAGTCTTTTATACAAATAACAGGAGAATAAAAAATCAAGCTTTATAAGGAACTTTTACTATACCCTTTTTAACATGAGTTTTTCCCGTTTTTGGCGCAAGCCCGACTCTATGAGCGTCATAAGGCAAAAGTATCAATATATTTCCAGGCGTAAGAGTCAAACGAACGGTTCCTTCGCCTTCCCAATTATGATAATCTGTCGCTTTATCGTATTCTTTAGGTTTTAATTCTGAAGTGTTTGCTATAATATAATCTTCCGCTCCTTCAAATATTATTTGAATATCTACAAACTCTAAATGCGATTCCCAAGGCGGATTGTCTTTATTATCGTATTCTGCTATATTAATATAAGCGCCTTCGCAAATCTCTTTATCGAGTTTATGTTGTCCTACGGAAAGTTTTTTCAAATCTTCGTAATGTTCTCTAACATAATTTTTTGCCTTCCAAATTCTATCATGAAAGTCTTTATTAAATTCGCTTTTTAATGGTTTTAGTATCATAAAAATATCCTTCTAAAAATTTTTAGTTAATTATATTATATTTTAAATTATTTTAAACCGCTTTTTGCTTCTTCAATCATTTTATAACAATTTTCAATAATCGGTTTATCGCTTTCTATAATATCGGGCAAAGGTTTTCTCACTCCGCCAATATCAATTCCCTGCTTTCTCAAAATCTCTTTCATAACAGCGTATAGATTTCCATGACAAGAACACATAGCCGCGATTATTCTATTGATTTTAAATTGAATATCTTGAGCTTTCTTAAAATCGCATTCTCTAACCGCTTTATCCGCCTCTATAAATAATTCGGGCATAACTCCGTAAGTTCCGCCTATTCCTCCGTCAGCTCCGATTATTCTTCCGCCAACAAATTGTTCGTCTGGACCGTTAAATATTACGCTATCCTCTCCCGCTACATCTTTAAATGTTTGAATATCAAAAATCGGCATTGAAGAATTTTTAACGCCTATAACTTTATTGTTTTCTCTCATTTTCTTATAAAGCGAAACCGTTAAAGAAACTCCCGCAAGTTGAGGAATATTATAAATTATAAAATCCGTATTCGGAGCCGCTTTGCTCATATCGTTCCAATAATCTGCAATTGCATAATCTGGCAGGTGAAAATAAATAGGAGGAATCGCCGCTATAGCGTCAACACCTAATTTTTCCGCATGAGCCGCCAATTCTTCTCCGTCTGCAGTATTATTGCAAGCTATATGGGCGATTATAGTAATTTTTCCTTTAGCGACTTCCATAACGGATTCTAATATTAATTTTCTGTCTTCCTTGCTTTGATAAATGCATTCTCCCGAAGAGCCTCCGACATATAAGCCTTTAACTCCCTTATCGATTAAAAACGAAGTAAATTTTTTCGCTCTCTCTTTGCTTATCTCTCCTTTCTCGTCATAGCAGGCGTAAAATGCGGGTATAACGCCTCTATATTTTTCTAAATTTCGCATAATTAAAATCTCCTTGTTTTTATTTTATTTTTTATAATTTAATTTTAAATTAATTTCTAGCAAATTTCAAATAATATTATGACTATTCTAAACAAAGTTAAATTATTTAGAACAGTCATATTAATTAAATTTTAATAAAAGGATTTACTTTTCAAATATAGTTCCTACAAACATTTTATCCGTTCTCACTCCAGCTTTTATCTCTCCGTTTATAGAATATACTTTATTATTAAGCAAAACTAAAGCGGCTCCAGCGTTAGGGTCAAACGGACTCTCTCCTATGCTTCTAAAAGAATCTGTATCCGCATTATAAATTAATATATTCGCGTTAAACTTAAATTCGTAAGGGTCCATTCTAAAATAATGGTCTCTAAAGTTGGCAAGCTCTCTGCCTTGAAGAGTTCCCAATTTTGCAACGGCATCGTCGAATATCTCTTTATTAACGCCTCCCATAATGAGCATTTCTTTATCGTTTAATTTTATGGAATTTCCGCCTGCTACGGTTAATTTTTCTCCGTTTAATATTACATCCGAAACTTTTGTCCAAGTATCGTTTGCAAAATCGTATTTATAACCGTCAGTATAGGCTATGCTTCCAACTCCGCTAAATATATAAATATTATCGTTTAATATTTGTCCAACCATTTGCATTCTTACGGCTTCTGCGGGAATCGGCGATAATTCTTTAATCTCTTTTGAGGTTAAATCGTATTCGTATAATCCGCTTGAATTTCCGTTTCCTTTTGCTCCGCCCGCTATATATAATTTTCCGTTTCTTTCAACCGCTACTCCGTTTTGAAGAGTAAAAGGCAAATCTCCTACTTTTTCAATATTTAATTTTCCGTTTTTTAAAGTTATAAATAATATATCGTCATCTGCTTCAGGATTGGTAGAACCTCCCAAATAATATATGCCGTCTTTAGTGGTGACAGAAGAGCCATAACCTAATTCATTTTCCCAATTTATATGTTCTATAACTTCCAAACTTCCGTTTTTATCTTCAAGCATATAAATATCGGAATATGATTTTTTAAGTCCTCCGTTAAGAACGGATTCATAAGGAAAATTAGCGCCGCCGCCAACGACTATATATTTATTATCCAATGTTCCATACAATAAACCAGCCGTGCCGATATTTTTATCCATTCCCGTTTGAGCAGGCAAATGTCCGCCCATCTCCCAAAGAATTTTTTTATCGACTGAACTGTCTAACACATTAGATTTACTTGGCGAAGTTTCGCCGCAACCTAAAATACAAATAGCTATAAAACAATTTACAATTATGTAATTTATTATATGTTTCATTTTTTACCTCGTTTATTTTTAAATTTTTAATTTTTTTATTTTTTCATTAAACTCGTATAAGTCAAATTATCCGTTTTATCTTTGTTTGGTTTTCCGCAAATCAAAGAAGCAATTAAAGAAACCACAACGCCAGAAACTATTATTAAGAATGAAATCAATATTTCAAATACTTGCGGTTTGCTATAAATTGGAATCAATTTTGAAACTATGCCCGATGGGTCCGTTAAATAGAACGCCAAAATCGTTGAAGCTATAAAACCTATCCATACGGCTTTAGTGTCGACTTTATCGAAGAATATTCCAACCAAAATTACAGAAGCTATAGGTCCGCCCAAAAGTCCCGTTATTGCTTGGAAATATAAATAAATATCGCTAGGTCCTCCGCTTAAAAACTTAACGGCTAATAATGTGCTTATTAAACCTACAATCCAACTCGAAGCTCGCGCAAAATTAAGTTTGAATTTATCGCTTAAATCAGGTTTTAATTTTTCAAGTATGTCTCTTGTCATAGTGGTGGATACCGAATTTAAACTTGACGAAACGGTAGATTGAGCCGCAGCAAATATAGCCGCTATTATCAAGCCAGATATTCCTACAGGCAAATAATCTATAATAACATAAGGAAGTATAGAATTACCGCTTATATTTTCGGGCAAATTAGCCTTGCCTGAATGAAATAATATCCAACAAGCAGAACCCATGCCGATAAATATTATAGAGCTTGTTATAGACAAAGGAATATTATAAAACAAACTCTTTTTAGCCTCGCTTTCGTTTGGAGTCGTATTATATCTTTGAACTATATCTTGTCCGCCGATATATTGATAAATAGAACCGAAGAAAGCGCCGATAACCATAGCCCAAATACTCTGTTTAGCCAAATCTAAAGAAAAGAAATCTGGTCCTATCATTTTACCGTCTCTTGCCAAAATCGAAAATCCTTCGCCTACGCCAACCATAAAGAAACAAACTACTATAAGCAATATAGCGCCTAAAATAAGAATTACGGCTTCTATAGCGTCAGACCATAAAACCGCTTCTATTCCGCCGATTGAAGTATAAGCCACGCAGAATAATCCCACTAATAAAGTTACTAATACGGGATTCAAACTAGGCAATACTTGAATCATAGCCAAAGTTGGAAGATAAAGGACTATTGCCATTCTTACAATATGGAAAGCTATAAACGATAAACTGCCCAATAATCTTATACTATAAGAAAATCTTGAACCCATCCATTCGTAAATAGTCGTTACCTTTAATCTTCTAAAAAATGGAACGAATATAGCGGCGACTAATGGAATCAAGAGCATTATTCCTAAAGGCGCCATACCTAAAAGCCATCCGTTATTGTATATTGAACCAGGAACGGCTATAAAAGATATTGACGATAATCCCGTAGCATAAATGCTGAGTCCCGTTATTATTGCAGGAACTCTTGCTCCCGCATTAAAATAATCGTCCGTTGATTTTGTTTTCCTGCCAAAGAAAACCCCAATTAAGAGCATAGCTGTGAAGTAAATCAATATTACTATCCAGTCGAACCAATGCCAACCCATAATAATATCCTCCTTGTTTAATTTATATATTTTTTATTTAATTATAATAAGAAAAAAAAAAATGCAAGTCTTTTTCAATTTTTTTTCTTAAAATTTTTTATTTAATTATTAATTAAATCCCTAATCTATGATTATTTTTATCTTATTCTTTTAATTTTGTAAATATAAAAATATCATAAATCTTCGTTATTTAATAAAGATACAGGGCTATTTTGAAAATAGCTCTGCATCTTTAAAACAACAAAGAGAGAAAAATAAGAATTAAAAATACCAGCTAATTCCAGAATCGGCGCCAAACACCAAGTTTCCTAAAGTGCCGTTATTAGCTTGCGTTAATCCCCATCTTGTAGTTCCTCCAGCTTGTAATGAAAGGAAAAATTCTAATTCAGGTATAGGAGTTAAGAATATTTCGCCATACACTACATAACCTAAAGTATAATATTGTCCTTTTTTAGTAGCGGAGAAATTAGTTCCATTTGCTATATTAATTTCTCTTCCGCCTATTATAGTCACGCTCAATGAAGGCTCAAGAGTTAAACTAACAAAATCGGAAGAAGCCACAAACATAACAGGCAAAGTTATGCCGACTCTATAAGGATTTTTAACGGTAACACTTCCGCCGCCAGCAAGAGAAGCTATATAACCGCCAGCCAATTCGCCTCTTGCAGCATTTTTGTAAGCCGTTACGCTAAAATTATCTCCGTCAGTTCTTGTTTTTCCGCCATCGCTACTATTTACGGTTTTTAAAGCAGTGTCATAAGCCACTCGCAAATAGGGCCATATTGTCAAGCCTCTTCCCGTATCATGAAAGAAATAAGCTCTTGCGTCAAAACCTATTGAAGATTTTTGTTCATAAATATTCTTATTGTTTGGATATCTAGCGTCTTTTGAATTTCCGTATAAGAAATATAGACGAAGATGATTTAACCAAGTTTTAAAATAATATCTCGCTTCTATCATAGTCGACACGGCTAAAGTATTTTTTAATTCATTTTGTCCAACGCCTATAGAAATAGGAATCGCCATTCTGAAAGAATTTTCTAAAGCCGTTAACATTAACACAGGCGTATGAACTCCATAATTTTTGTCGTAAAATTGGAAATTATAACCTCCGCCTACGCTTATTAAATCGGATTTATAACCGACTAGCAATGCAACGGACGGACTAAAATAACTTGCCATTTTATTGTCCGTGCTTCCATTGTTCGTAAAGTTGCCTAATAATATGCCTCCCGTGTTTCCAGCAAAGCCAAAAGCAACTTTAACATTTTCCGTTCCCGCATGGAATCCCATGTGAGAGACTCTGATTCTTAATTGGTCTCTATCGACAAGAAAATCGATATAACCTCTTCCACCGATACCGCCATAATAACCGAAGATTTGACTCGAAATCATGGCGAAAAATAAGATTGTTAAAAACTTTTTCATAGGATTATCCCCCTATAATTAAAATATTTATAAAATGCATTCAAAAATAGAACGCTTTTTACCAAAATTAATTTTAAGAAATTTAAAACTAAAATAAAATTTATAACAAAATAACGAATATTTAAAAAATAAACATAATATATTAATAAAATTGCAGGAATTAATAAAAAAATAAAATTTAAAGTTATGCGATTGAGTTGAGTTGAGTTGAGTTGAGTTGAGTTGAGTTGAGTTGAGTTGAGTTGTTACCGCTCAAGATTAAATTTCTCATAAATATCAAATCCTTTAAGTTTATAATTATATTATAATACATAAAATTAAGTTTGTCAAGCGTTTTTTAAGAAAAAATTCAAAAATTCAGAGATTTTTAATAATTTAATATGATTTAGTAATACATTTCATACATATTTTTAAATTTATAGAAAAATAAAATTTATAAATTTCTTAAAAATTTTAATTATAGATTTAAATATTAGCGATAAAAAAATTATAAATATTTTTGATTTTTATGTTTAATTAAGCGATATTTATTTTTTTCGTAATCGCCGTTGCCGTAGGCACACAGAGTGGGCGAGCAATAGCGTGGCAATCCGCTATTAACAAAACTAAATTTTAAAATCAAATTTTATTAATTTTATTTATTTAATTAAATAAATTTTATTTTAATTTTCATAGTTGAAATATAAATTTATCTAAATTTTTTAGTTTTCTGATTGAATATTTTTATTACCAATACTTTAAGTTTAAAAAATAAAAATAAATTAAAACCTTTGAATATAGAATTTTTAGAATTAAAAAATAACCAAAATTCTATAGCCGATTAAAAAATATTGAAATAAATTGGAAAACCGAATAATTTATAAATTCTAGTTCATAATATCAGAAATAAGCGAAAAATATTTATTTGTAATTTTATTTATATTCTCTATAATATTCATTGTTCATTTGAACATAGCCGTCATATTTTTTATTATATCAATGTCGTTATTAAAATATACCGCTATAAATATTTTTCATATTTTATCTTTTAATTTATTTTCCAAAAAACTACAGCTCTCGATTTATTTACTTTTTATCGACTATATCTACGGTTCTTATGTTTCCGTAGTTTATGACTTATTTAAAATTATTATTTATAAAATCCGTGACCGTTTTTATTTTTTCAATATCGTTAGTCATTTTATTTATTTGAATAATGTTTTTATCGGTCGCAATTTCCACAGTAGAGCTAAATTTATCGAATATAGATTTTATTACTTTAATACACTTCGCTCTCTTAAATAGTTTCTTTAAAAATAATTTTTTAATTCCATTTTCTTAAAAATATTTTTGAACTTCGGGAGTTATGTTTATATATCCTCTTCTTTTCGGATAATTAATATCTAATACTTTTCTATAAGATTTCATTTTTATCTCCGATTTAATAATTCTTTTTATTTTAATTTATTTAATTTTGAAATTATATAAAACAAATAAAAATTGTCAAAAAAATTCTAATATTATTTAATACTTTACAAAAATTATGAATTTTATTATAATTAATTCGATATAATAATTATAAAATAAATGTTTAGGAGGCAAAGCGGATGACGGACAAGAAATTTTATATTACCACGCCGATATATTATCCTTCGGACTATTTGCATATAGGACATTGTTATTGCACAATCGCCGCTGACACTATGGCAAGATATAAGAGAATAACGGGATACGATGTTTATTTTTTGACGGGAACGGATGAACATGGCGAAAAAATAGAAAGAAAAGCCGAAGCTGCAAAAACTACTCCTAAAGCTTATGTCGATAATATAGTTCAAGCAACAAAAGAATTATGGAAGCGACTTCATATTGATTATACTCATTATATAAGAACGACAGACGATTATCATGAAAGAAGGGTGCAGAAAATTTTTCAAAAATTATACGACAAAAATTTTATATATAAAGGATTGTATAAAGGTTTATATTGCGTAAGCGATGAAGCGTTTTTTACCGATAGTCAGGTTATAAAAAAAGAAGATGGAAAATGTTATTGTCCCGATTGCGAAAAAGAATTAGAATATAAAGAAGAAGAATGCTATTATTTAAAATTATCCGATTATGGACAATGGTTAATCGATTATTATAAAGAGCATCCCGAATTTTTAGGACCAAAAGAGAGAATGAACGAAATGCTTAATAATTTTCTTTTGCCTGGTTTGGAAGATTTGGCTGTTACGCGCAAAGGTTTAAAATGGGGAATTCCATGTCCAATAAATAAAGAGCATAGTATTTATGTTTGGATTGACGCTTTAAGTAATTATATAACCGCTTTAGGATATCCCGAAGAAGAAGACGATTTATTTAAAAAATATTGGGCATGCGATGTTCATTTTGTCGGCAAAGAAATTGTTAGATTTCATTCTATAATTTGGCCAATAATGCTTAAAATGCTCGATATTCCTTTGCCAAAAAAAGTTTTCGGACATGGTTGGATATTATTTGACGATGGAAAAAAAATGAGCAAAAGCAGAGGAAATGTAGTTGAGCCGAATAGTTTGATTGACAAATACGGAGTCGATTCTTTAAGATATTTTTTAATGCGCGAAATTACTTTTGGAATAGACGGATATTATTCTCAAGAATTGCTTTTAAAAAGAATAAATAGCGATTTGGCTAACGATTACGGAAATTTATGGCATAGAATAACTACAATGCTTGGAAAATATTTTAATAGCATTTTGCCCGAAGAGGTTGAAAGCGTTTACGGAGAGAGAGAGAGAGAATTAAAAAAAGCGGTTTTGACTTTGGATGCAAATGTAGAATCCGCATTAGACGATTTTAAATTTAACGAAGCGCTTTCTTATATTTGGGAAGTTATAAGAATGACTAATAAATATGTCGAAGAGAGCGCGCCATGGAATCTAGCAAAAGACGAAACTAAAAAAGATTATTTGGCAAATGTAATGTATATATCTTTTCAAAGTTATTATATTATAACGGCTTATTTGCAAATATTTTTTGTGGAAACTCCTAAAAAAGTATTTAATAGATTGGGACTTGGCGACAATGTGCCTTTGGAAGACGCTAAAAAATGGGGTTCTTTAAATGCGGGAATAAAAATAGAAAGAGGAGAGGCTTTATTTAAAAGATACGACATAGAAGAAGAAATAGGAATAAAAACGAAAGAAAATAAAAAAGAAGTCAATCCGCCAAAAGACGAAAAACATAAACCAAATATAGAAAAAGAAGAATTTGAAAAGTTGGAATTATTAACCGCTAAAATACTTTTTGCAGAAAAGGTTGAAAACGCCGATAAACTTATTAAATTTGTCGTAGATATAGGAGAAGGCGAGCAAAGAGTAGTCGTTTCTTCTATTGCCGAATATTATAAAGCGGAAGATATGGTTGGCAAAACCGTTCTTTATTTGGCTAATTTGAAACCTAAAAAATTTAGAGGAATAATCTCTCATGGGATGCTTCTTCTTGCAGATAACGGAGAGACTCTCTCTATTATGAAAGCGGAAAAAGATTTTGAAGCGGGTTGCGAAGTAAAATAAATTAATAAAATAAATTAAAAGTAAATTAATTAAATAAAAATTATAATAAAAAATAAAAATGAAAAATAGCAAATTCAAAAATAAATTTCAAAATCAATTTAATGAAAGCAAGCTCAGAAAAAAATTAAGAAAAAATAAAATGTCTAAAAAACAAAAAGAGATATTAAAAAAAATGTTTATCTCTCTTTTGGGTTTAATTATTATATGCATTTCCGTTGTATTGATAAGCAAGGCTAAAGTTTTGAGAGTCGAATTGAGAGGATTAAATTTTTTAAATCCGATAGATATAATTGAAGAAGCGGAACTTTCAAAATATAATAAAAAAAGTTTTTTTAATATTCCTAAAAAAGAAATAAAAAGAGAAATTGAAAGAAATATAAGGCTTGAAGTTGAAAATATAAAATTGTCTTATCCCGATTTGCTTATAATAAACTTAAAAGAAAGAGAAACTTTATTTTTATTAGAATCCGATAAAGGAATATACGAAATTACGGACGAAGGCTATATTATAAAAAACGACATTATCTATAATTACGATGTCCCTTATATTACGGGATTAACCATTAACCCGACTAATACAAAAATTGAAAACGAATATACTCAATATTTGGCTTCCGTTATTTACGAAGTGAAAAAAAACAATAAAGACATATATAATATAATATCGGAGATAAACGCTTTCGGAAAAGATTTAATACTTTATCCAAGAGGTTATCCCGTTCAAATTATTTTAGAAAAATATATTAAAGCTTCAAAGTTTGTGGAACTTGCGGGAATATTGAAAACCGTTCAAGGACAGGCAAGCAAAACTTATAGAATAGATTTTAGATTTAACGAAGCGATAACGGTTAATTAAATTTATTATTTATATTTTTATCTTTATTTCTGCCATTTATCAGGATTTTTATTCCATTCGATTGCAATATTAAAATCTTCCTCGCTTATAAATTTTTTATCTTTGGCAATTTTCATTAAAGTTGAAAAATTAGAGAGCGAGGAGAATTTTATTTTTGCATCTTCAAAATTTTTATTTGCTTTTTCAAATTCATAAGAGAATATAGATATTATTTCAAGTCCAATAGCTCCATCTTCTTTGGAGGCTTCAAAAGCTTTAATAGAACTTGAGCCTGTTGAAATTAAATCTTCTATTAATATTAATTTTTTATCTTTGCATTCCGCTCCTTCAATTTGTTTGCCTTTTCCATGCTCTTTTTTTTCGGCTCTTATATAACATAATGGTTTATTTAATTCATAAGCTATAAAAGAAGCCCAAGGAATTCCCGCTGTTGCCGTTCCTCCGATTATATCGAAATCTTTATTCTTTAAAATATCTACAAAAGCGTTAACTATGATTTTTCTGTATTTTGGAAAACCGATTATATATCTATTGTCGCAATAAATTGGGCTTTTTATTCCCGACACAAAAGTAAAAGGATTTTTAATATTTAATTGAACGGCGTTAGTTTCAAGCAAGGCTTCCGCTATTAATACCGATTTTAAATTTTTATTATTTTCAATTCCTTCGGCTATTTCTTCTATAATCATTTTGCAAGCTTTAACTCTGTCATCGCTTCTTGTTATAGGTCTTCCAACAACAATATAATCGCATCCGTTTTCAATGGCTTCTTTCGGCGTCATCGTTCTTTCCTGGTCGTTAATATCAGCCCATTTTGGACGAACTCCAGGGCAAACCGTTATAAAATTTTCTCCGCATTCTTTTTTTATAATATTCGCTTCTTTTGGCGAGCATACGACTCCGTCTAATCCCGCTTCCTTTCCTAATTTTGCCCAATTTACCGCAAGGTCTTTAAGAGCTAAATTTGAACTAAACATATTTTTTATATCGTTTTCGGATAGACTTGTTAAAACTGTAACTCCGATTATTAAATTATTTTTATTGATTTTTTTAATCTCTTCGACTGTTTTCTCCATCATTCTTTTACCGCCGCTTGTGTGAACATTAAACATAAATATATTTTGTTTTGCAGCAAATAAAGAAGCCATAGCTGTCGTATTTGGTATATCATGAAATTTCAAATCTAAAAAAACTTTTTTATTTTTGCTTGTCAAATATTCTATTATCTCTCCTTTCGTGTATAAAAAGAGTTCTAATCCGACTTTATAAAATATTGCCTCTTCTCCAAGTTCGTCTATAAGTTTTGTAGCTTCGTTCATAGAATTAAAATCTAAAGCTATAATTAATTTTTCTTTCGGATTATTTATAAATTGATTTCTACCTTTCATAAAATTAACTCTCCTCATTTCATTTTATGCGCTATTCCTATTAAATCTTTTATATTATCTATATTATTTTCTTTAAGATAATTTTCAATTCCTTCTATAACTTCAATCGGAAGAATCGGATTGGCAAATATTCCCGAGCCTATTGAAATTAAAGAAGCTCCCGCCATTATAAACTCCAAACCGTCATTATAATTTTCAATTCCGCCCATTCCGATTATTGGAATTTTAATAGAATTAAAAATTTGATAAACCATTCTAACCGCTATAGGTTTTATGCATCCTCCCGATAATCCTCCGAATATATTTCCGAGTAAAGGCTTTTTTATTTTTGTATCGATTTTCATCGCTAAAAAAGTATTTACCAAAGAAACCGCATTAGCTCCCGCATTTTCAACCGCTTTTGCTATTTCGGTTATATCGGTGACATTTGGCGAAAGTTTTACTATAAGAGGTTTTTTAGTTAAAACTTTTTTTACGGATTTTGTTAGATTTTCTGCAGTTTTGCAATTTATTCCAAAAGCCATTCCGCCGTTTTTTACATTTGGGCAGGATATATTTAATTCTATAAAATCGACTCTCTCTATTTCGTTTGCAATTTCCGAAATTTTTATATATTCTTCTTCGCTCTCTCCGTTTATATTAAGAATTATTGGAGCTTTATATTTTATATTTTTAATTATATTATCTCTAAAATATTCTATTCCTGGATTTTCCAAACCTATGCAATTAATCATACCCGAAGGAGTTTCGGCTATTCTTATTCCTTTGTTTCCTTCTCTTTTATTTAAAGTTATTCCTTTTAAGTTCACAGCTCCGAGTTTATCGACATTAAAATAATTATTGTATTCTTCTCCGTAGCCAAAACATCCCGAAGAGGTTATAACGGGATTTTTTAATTCTTTTCCTAAAAAATTGATTCTTAATTTTGACATAATTTTAATTCTATACCATTAAATATTTTGCATCAAATACGGGACCGTCATGGCAAACTTTTTTTAATATATATTTATTTTTTTTTGTATTTTTAGTATTTTCATTTTCCAATATTTCTATATTGCATCCCAAACATGCATTTACTCCGCAAGCCATTCTTCTTTCTAAAGATGCAAAACATTTTATATTATTTTCTAAAGACAATTTTATTATTCCTTTCATCATAATCTCGGGACCGCAAGTATAAATTAAATCGAATTTATTTTCTTTTAATAATTCTTTTGTTTTTTCTACGCAATTACATTTATCGCCGACAGAACCGTCATCGGTGGTTATATAAAGTTTAATATTTTTTGTATCAAAATATTCGATTATTCTTATCGCGCTTTCATTAGCTCCTCCGAAAATAAGAGCGATATTGTTTTTATTTTTAATCAAATTATTTATTAAAAGTTTAAAAGGCGCTATTCCCATTCCGCCCGCCACTAAAAGTAAATTTTTATTATTTATATTAGTTTCAAATCCGTTGCCTAAAGCTCCTTGAATATTTATAGAATCGGACTTTTTTAAATTAGATAAATATTTTGTTCCGTTTCCTTTGACTTGATAATAAAATTCTAAAATATTTTTGTCGACATAATGAACGCTTATCGGTCTTCTCAAATATGAATCGCATTTAAGCATAAAGAATTGTCCAGCTTTTACGCATTTAAATGATTTTTCGGATTTTACTTTTAATAAAAATTTATCTGCCGATATTTTTACATTTTCTATTATTTCGCATTCTTCTAAAAACATAAAAAACCTTAACTATACAAATAAATTTATTAAATCCATTAAAGTATAACATATATGAACGGTAATTTAAAGTATTTATTTTATTACAAATAATATAACTATTTTGACAAAAAACATTTATAATATATAATTAATCAAAATATTGAATATTATTCTTAATTAGGATTAAATATAATGAAAGAAATACTATCCGAACTTGAAAGCGAAGATATTAAAAAAAGACTTAACGCTTTAGATGAACTTGCAAAAATGGTTTATGCTGAAAATATAGATAGAGTTTTAGTTATAAAGGCTTTAAAATCTCATATATTAGATTGGGATGAGGATGTTAGAGCAAAAGTTTCTTCCGTTCTAAAATTATATACGGGGATATAATTATGGGAAGAATAGTATCTTTTTCAAGCGGAAAGGGAGGAGCGGGCAAAACTCTATGCACGGTTAATTTTGCAACCGAATTGGTTTCAAGAGGCTATAAAGTATTGGTATTCGATATCGATATTAATTGCTCAAATGTTTTTATATTGCTTCATGTAAAACCAGAATCTAAATTGCAAGAATATTTTGAAGGAACATTAAACTTAAAAGACTGCATAATAAAAAGCGAATTTAATATAGATGTTATAAGCGCGGGAATAAATATTCAAAGATTCGTCCAATTTGAAAACGATTTTAATTTATCTATTTTGGCGAGAGACTTAAGAGAATTGTCTGAAGAATACGATTATGTTTTAATAGATTACGCTGCGGGAATAACTCAATCTATGATGAAATTTTATGAAATGTCTGACGATATTATTTTAATTGCAAATCCAGAAATAACTTCATTAACCGACCTTTATAGATTAATGAAAATGATGTTTGTAAATAAAATAACGGATAAAATGTATTTGATAGTAAATAAAGTAAAAAATATCGATTGGGCGATTAATCTTTACAAAGAGGTTAAAAAAGTTTCGGATAAATTTTCTTTAGATATAAATTTAGTATTGTTGGGACCGATTTTATTTGACGAAGAAAAAGTTATGGTTTCGATTCAAAAAAGAACTCCTTTAATAAAATTATATCCAAAAACTCCGATTAAAGGCGGTTTTTCTTTAGCCGTTACAAGATATTTATACGATTTAGGACTTCTTAACGATAAAAACGCGAAAGAAAAATCTTTTGCAGAATTTTTTTAAATTATATACGAGTTTTATAATGAAAATAGCGATGTTAGGAGGCGCTTTTGACCCTCCGCATTTAGGACATTTAATTTTAGCCGATACGGTTATTAAAGAATTAAATTATAATAAAGTTTTATTTATTCCAAGTAAAATTCCTCCGCATAAAAATATAAGCGGCGAAGCTTCAAATGAAGATAGATTAAATATGGTAAAATTATCTATAGAGGAAGATAAAAGATTTTTAATTGACGATTACGAATTAAAAAGCGAAGGAATTTCTTATTCTATAAAAACTTTAAATTATTTATACCAAAATTATGATATTGACGAGAAAATCGCATTGATTATAGGTGCAGATTTAATAAAAGATTTTCACAAATGGCGAGAACCTGAAAAACTTTCAAAACTTGCAAATATAATTGCCGTTAATAGAGAAGATAATAATTTATATAAAGAAAATATAGAAAAATATAATATCAAAATCATAATCGCTCCAAGAATTGATATCTCTTCAACTTTAATAAGAGAGAGAATAAAAGAAAATAAAGCTTTTAGATATTTTTTAAAAGATAAAGTTTATAATTATATTATTTCAAATAAATTATACTTATAATATTAAAACCAATATCTAAAACCAAAATCTCCCGAAAATCTAAAGAAAGATGCAAATGTCCAACCCGTATAACTTGGATACCAACCGAAAGTTCCAAATCCTCTGCTTCCTATCGATATGAGGCTTAAGCCTGGAGTTATTTGAAGAAAAATTTCCCAATCTCTATCGACTATAAAAGAAACTCCAACAGGCATTCTAAATGCAATTCCTATATTCCAATATTTTTTTCCAAACTCAGTTATTGCTTCGAGTCCAGGTCCTAAATATAATCTAATATCCGATTTGCCTAAATCTCCTAATCTTGTGGTAAATCCCCACCAATCGGCGCTTACGCTTAAACCAAACCATGCCCAGCCTTGCGATGCTATTCCTATATTAAAAAAACCGCCAAACATAAAAGGTATTCCTTCAAATTTCCCCGTAAAGCCTAATGAAGCCTGACTCGGAAAACTAAATCTAATAAAAAAACCAGCGGCGCTTCCCGATGGATAATCTGCTAAAAGTTTATTAGTAGATATTGAAATTATAATAATAAAAACGAATATGATTATTTTTTTCAATTTTTAATTCCTAAAATTATTTTTTAATATTTTTATTATAAAAATTAAAACAACGGTAACCCACAAAATTTACAGGATTACCGAAGTTTATTTAATAAAATAATAAAAAAGGAGTAATACTTAACAAATATGATTATTTATCAGTATCATTTTTAATTATATACTATTTTAATAATTTTTTAAACTCATCCGCCAATAATTGAACATCCGTTCCTACAATTACCTGAACCGAAGTTTTTCCTGGTTTCAATACGCCTGGAAAATTCTTTTTAATTTCAGCTTCGTTAATAACGCTATTATCTTTTAATTCTAATCTTAATCTTGTGATGCAATTATCGACATTGACTATATTATCCGCTCCTCCAAGCAAAGGCAATAATAATTTAGCTTTATCTAAATAAGATGAATTTTTATTTGTAAAAGCGTTTTCGTTACCTTCGTCTTCGGCGTCTTCTCTGCCTGGAGTTTTTAAGTTAAATTTTTTAATGGCAAAATTAAAGATTAAATAATATAAAACAAAGAAAACTAAACCTTGAATTATAAGCATATACCATTTTACAGCCAAAGGATTTCTTGAAGATAAAACCAAGTCTATAAATCCCGCAGAAAATCCGAATCCCGCAATCCACTGCATAGAAGCCGATATTATTAAAGATATTGCCGTTAATAAAGCATGAATAACATAAAGAGCGGGCGCTACAAACATAAAAGAAAATTCTATCGCTTCTGTAACTCCCGTGAAGAAACTCGCAAAACCAGCAGCCATCATTATAGAAGTTATTTTTGCTCTATTTTCAGGTTTAGCGTTTTTTATGAAAGCAAGACAAGCGCCTAAAAGCCCAAACATCATAATCGGGAAAAATCCAGCTTGATACATTCCCGTAACTCCTACAGTCGCAAGTCCGTCTTCTATAGATTTTGCTCCGCCCAAGAAATTAGGAATATCGTTAATTCCCGCTACATCAAACCAGAATACAGAATTGAGAGCATGATGCAAACCGACAGGAATTAAAAGCCTATTAAAGAATCCGTATATTCCAGCTCCGATTGGTCCTAATCCGATTATCGCCTCTCCAAATTTTACCAAACCGTTATAAACTATGGGCCAAATAAACATTAAGATTAAAGAAACGAATAACATAACCGCCGAAGTAATTATTGGGACAAATCTTCTACCGCTGAAAAAAGCTAAAAATTTAGGAAGCTCTACATTCCAGAATTTATTATATAAACTTCCAGCGATTAATCCGCAGAGAATTCCTATAAACTGATTGTTGATTTTAGAAAAACCAGCGGGAACTTCGGACAATTCTTTACTTTGAATCATGGCAACCGTATTTGGCGAGAGTAAAGTTGTAACGACTAAAAAGCCGACTATTCCAGCCAAAGCCGCAGCTCCATTTTTATCGTTTGATATGCCGAATGCGACTCCTATCGCGAAAAGAATCGGCATATTGTCAATAATAGAGCCTCCAGCTTTAATTAAGAAAGCCGCAATCGGACTTCCCGCTCCCCAACCGTTTGGGTCAATCCAATAACCTATTCCCAATAGTATAGCTGCAGCTGGCAAAACCGCAACGGGAACCATTAAAGAATTTCCTATTTTTTGTAAATATTTGAACATTGCAATCCTCCGTTCATTTAAAATTTTTTATATAATTATTATATATCTTTATTTTTTATAATCAAGTTTTTAAGAGATATTATAAACAAACTAAAAATTAAATCTTTATTTTTAATATTTTTTATTATATAATTTGCACAAAATTTTATTTGGAGAAAATTTTATGCCTCATATAAATCAAACTGAAATAAGAGTTATATACGCCGATACAGACCAAATGGACGTGGTTTATCATTCAAATTATTTAAGATATTTTGAAATAGGAAGAACGGAATTATTAAGAGAGCTTGGAATTTCTTATAAGGATATGGAAGCATGCGGTTTATTTCTGCCCGTTAAAGAAGTTTTTATTGATTATAAAATCTCTATAAAATATGACGATATTATTGTAGTTCATACGAGCATAGACAAATTAAAAAATGTTTCTTTAAAACTTAAATACGAAATAAGAGCTAAACATGATTATGATTTATTATATACTACGGGTTATACTTTGCATCCTTTTATAAACAAAAACGGAGAGATAATTCGCCCCGAAAGTTATTTATACGATATAATGGCAAAAGGAAAATAGGGAATTTTTATGAAATGGTTAAATATTTTATTTACGGTTTTATCTTCGGCAAATATGATAGGAGATATTGTCCGAAATAATAAGTTGGAAAATAAATCAAAAAAATTAGACAGAAAGATTGACGAATACGAAAGAGAGATAATTGAAAGAATAGATAATAAAATGAAAGTTCAATTTGAATATATTAATAATCAAATCGTTTCTTTAAAAATAGTAGTTAGAGTTTTACTTTTATTTACATTATTATTTTTTATATTATTTTTATTGTCTTTAATAATTTTAATTTTTGTCTTAAAATATAAGAATATAATTTAATTTGAGAGTTTAGAAATGGCTTCAAATACTATAAAAACAAAAAAAGCGTTAACTTGTTCGGTTATAACAAAAGAAGGTCCCGTTATAAGGTCAATGAAAATAGAGCATATAGAAATTCCTTCTTATGCGGGTTATATTTCTATATATTCGGAGCATTGTCCTTATATAGTGAGCGTAAATTATGGAGAGCTTAAAATATATGATGAAAACGGACAACTTACTAATTTATATGTCGAAGGCGGAATAGTTGAAGTCGCTCAAAATGTTATCGGCGTTCTTACCGAAAAGGCTTTATTTCCAAATAATATTAATATTGAAGAATTAAACGAAAAAATAGATAAAATTAATAAACAAAAAGCGATTAACGAAGAGGAAGCGAAAAGAAATAAACAAGAAATTGAAAAATATAAAAAACAAATAGAAATTGCTTCTAAATAAAATTATTATAAAATAGCTATTGTAATTTTATTAATATCCGATAATTAAGTTGACATATTTTTTTAGATTAATATAATCGAATATGTAAAATAATTTTTATAGAAATTGTATATGCCTAAAATCGAAGATTTAGAAAGATTGGGAAGCGTTGCCCTTTTAATTGGTAATAAAAAGCTGCCCGAAGAATTATCAAAAAACGATTACGATGCTTTTAAGTCGGTTTTCACAAACGAATATATGGAAAACTCTAAACCAACGGAAGATAACGATTTGCCTTTAATAGACGAAATAGACAATTTATTATCAAATGACGAAGACAATATTATAAAAGATAACGATATAGACGATTTAGGTTTGCCTAACGATTTGGGATTGGAAGAAGACGATAAAATATTGAGCAATTTAGACGATTTGGGTTTGCCCGATAATCTTGGAGAAGAAAAAGAAGACGAAAAAATTTCAAGCGATATAAACGATTTGAATTTAGAAGAAAATAATTTAGAAGAAAGCGATTCAAATAAATTGCCTATTTTGGATGATTTGCCTTTACCAGATAATTTGTCTGACACTAAAAATAACAATAATACGAACGATAAAAATATTTCTAATGATTTAGGAATAAGCGATATTTCTCATTTGTCGGATTTGGGCGATTTTGATAATAATGTTATAGAAGAAACTTTAGAAGAAAACGATAACGATATTGAAGAAAACGATTTTAACGAAGACAATGAAAATTTAGAAGAAATATTAGATAATGATAATTTGAAAATAGAAGAAGCCAAAGAGTCTAAAGATAGCGATATTGAAGATAACATAATAGAAGATGATTTAATTAAAGAAGATATCTCCGAAGAAAATATATTAGATAATGAAGAAGAATTAAAAATTAAAAGCGATAAAGAAAAAGAAGACGAAAAAATTGAAACTAAATCTGAAGAAGAAGATATTAATTTAGACGATTTAGAAAATATATTAGACGATGACGATTTAAAATTTGAAGATAATAAAGAAATTGAAAAATCGGAAAATAAAATTGAAGTGGACGATTCTCATTTAGAAGACTTGGAAGGAATTTTAGAAGACGAAGAAGAGGAAAGCAAATTAAAAGAAACTAAAAAAATTGAGGATAAAGCAGAAGAAGATGCAACTCATTTAGATAATTTGGAAGGCATATTAGACGATATAGAAGAAGAATCAAAAATTGAAAGCGATAAAGAAAAAGAAGACGAAAAAATTGAAGCTAAATCCGAAGAAGAAGATATTAATTTAGACGATTTAGAAAATATATTAGACGAAGAAGATACCAAGATTCCTGAAGAAACTGAAAACTATAAAGAACCTGAAAAAACTGAAGATAAAATTACAAAAGACGAAAATAAAGAAGAAATTGACGATTTGCCAGATTTGGATAGCATAGAAGATACTAACGAAATAAAAGAGGAAGCTCCCGTTCAAATTATGGAAGGCGGAACTTCATTGCCTTCTCCAGATACTGCAGATAAATTAGGCGCTTCAAGATACGAAAATGTAGACGATAATATAGACCATGACAAAGTAATTGACAGTATAAAAAATCTTTCGCCTTTAACGAGATATCATGTATTAGACGCTATTCTTAATGAAAAACTTGACCAAGCTTCAATGAGAGAATTATTAGAAGCTTTGGATAGCGAAAAATCTAATGAAGATATAACAGAATTAATAAATAGAGAATTAGGTTTAAGCATTAAAGAATATGGAAAAAGCGGAATATTAGAACTTATACCAATTCCTAATTCTCTTAAAGATTACGCTCATATAATAAGAGTAGCCGCCGTATTTTTAATATTATTCGTTGGAATAGTTTTATTGTCGTATCAATTTGTTTATAAACCAATTAAAGCAAACGAATATTTTAAGAATGGTTTAGCGGATATATATAAAGGCGCTTATAATAATGCGGAAATAAATTTTGCTCAAGGCAATAAACTTAAACCAAAACAAATAAAATGGTTTAATAGATACGGAAAAGCCTATATAGAAAGAGAAAGATTTGACAGCGCTTTGGCTAAAATAGAAGGAGCTTTAAATATAAAACCTCGAGATTTTGACAGCAGAGTTTTATTCGGATATTATTATAGAAGCAAAGGCGAAAAACAATTATCCGAAGAAGACTATATTAAAGGCGAAGAACTTTATAACGATATGCTTTCTTATGTTTCAAAGAAAAATCAATTAAAAACTGTTTATGACGAGCGCGGAATATTAATGATAAGTAGAGCAAAAAATTTATCTCAAGCTAATTATTACGACAACGCTTATAATAATTATATTCAAATGATAAATCTTTTTGGAGATAATGTAATTGCAAGAAAGAGAGCTATGCTTATAAGAATATATCAGGATAATTATAAGCAAGTTAAAGCGCTTCAAGAACATATAAATAATTTGAAAAGCGGATATATAGACGATGATGTTTATCCTAAATTGGCAAGATATTTATTAAACAATAATGATTTTTATGGCTCAAGAACTTTGCTTGAAAAAATCTTAAAAAAATATCCTTCTAATTTAGAGGCTATAATAGGATATGCAGATTATCAAGCAAGATTAAAACATTATGAGAAAGCGAGAGACATATTGGTTAATACCGCTTTGCCTATGTTTGAAAATAATCCTTACAGAAGAGGAAAAGAATTCGTATATAATATGCTTGGACAAATTTATTATAATTTGGGAGAATTTGGAAATTCGATTAATAATTTCAACGCGGCTTTAGAAATAAATAAAACCTATCCAGATGCTAATTATAATTTGGCTAATTTGTATTTTTATCAGGATAAAGATTATGAAAAGGCAAAAGAACATTATCAACTTGCTTACGATAATTTACCGCCAGAATTAAGAGGAGATAAGCTTTTATATAATTTGTCATGGATTTATTATTTAAATAACGAATTTGACAGAGCTTTTGAAGGATTTAACGCTTTATTTCAGAAAAATCCAAGCAATAGCGTTGTTTCTTATGCTTTAGGAAATTCTTTACTTCATTTGGATAGAGCGAATTTAGCGAACGGATTTTATAGAAACGCTTTAAATCAAATTTTATCAAGACGCGAAAAATTAGGCAGACTTGAAATGAGAACGGAAAGCGATTTTTTCCTTTTAAGTTATTTGGCGAGTCTTTATAATAATATGGGCGTTTCCTACGCTTATAATTCTACAATCGAAAATAACGCTCAAAATGAAAGAGAAGCTTTTAAGAATTTTGTATTGGCAAGCGAATATTTTGACCAAATTAGAACTTCAAATATAGATTTGGAGAGAATGGAAAAAAGAACTATTATACTTGAAAATAACAATATAGGAGTCGCTACTTATAATGTTATGGCAATTCAAAGTAAAAGAAATCTTAAAGATGCTGTGATAATAGACGATTATATACCTAAAGATATTTATTATGTAAGGTAAGAGCATATAATTGGAGATTTTTATGGATAAAAAAATTATTATAACTATAAGCAGAGAATTTGGAAGCGGCGGAAGATATATTGGCGAAACAGTCGCAAATAAATTAAATATACCTTTTTACGATAAAGCTATAATTGAAATGGCTTCGGAAAAAACGGGATTTTCGCCCGATTATATAAAAGAAAACGAACAGAAATTAACGGGAACGCCATTATTTAATTTTGCAGTTTCGGGTTCTTATGCGGGAAATATGGTATTTGGAAATGGAGAATCTTTGCAAGATACTATGTTTTTTGCTCAAAGCAATGTGATTAAAGAAGTGGCTTCAAAACATTCATGCGTTATAGTAGGAAGATGCGCAAATCATGTTTTGGAAAAATTTGACGATTGCATAAATATTTTTATATATTCCAACATTGAAAGCAAAATAAAAAGAGCGGTTGAAGAATATAAATTAGACAGCAATAATATTGAAAAAATACTTAAAGAAAGAGATAAATTGAGAGAAAAACATTATAACTATTATACGGGAAAAGTTTGGGGAGATGCAAGAAATTATCATGCATGTTTTAATAGCGATTTTATAGGCATAAATAATGTAGTCGATATAATAGAAAAAATGGCAATTAAAAAGAAATAAAAAAATTGATTATCGTTGTCATTTGAGAAAATATAAGAGCGTAATAAAATTTAGATTTAAATAAATTGCTTTTTATATAACTTTATTTATAGTAAATTGCTTCATTAATTTTTAATCGATATTCTACCTAAAGGATTAGCTTAATTCTCTGACTAGCAAGGCTGTAAAACGCTTGACAAAAATACTAAAATAATTTAAAATTATCCCATTATGGTTAATATATTATTATTTAAACAGTCGCCAGTCGCCAAATTATTTTAAATTTTGCGATTTATTTTTATTGCAAAAAATTATTAAAGTCATATTCAAATTATCTTTTGACTTTGGAAAGTTTATTTATGGATAAAATCATTTATTCAAATATTTTTATAGATTTTAATTTTAAAGGAGGTCGTAAATGACTAGAAATTCATTAAACGCTTTAAAAAAGCAAATTTTTAAGAGGTTAAAATTATTTATAATCTCTATAACTTTGATATTTGTTTGTGCCAATAATATTTTTGCTCAAAATATCGAAGAGAAAAAGGAAAATAAAGCTTGGGATTCCGTGAAAGGACGAAGTTTATTCGGCATAAATTTTGCTCCAACTTTATATGCGGGAATTTTCAATTTGATGGTAGATACGGTTAAATTGAGCGGGGAAACTTTTGGGACGACTGCTAATTTAAAAAATTACGCTTTCGGTTTAGGTTTCAGTTATGATTTTGCTCCGCTTAATTTTATGTCGGTGGGATTAGATATAGGTTTTTCTATAGGCGAGATAAAATCGGGCGAAGATAGATTAAGTTTTTACACTATCCCTTGGTCTTTAAATGTAAAATTTTTCGTTTTCAAAAAAGCTCCATTTGGTTTCTTTTTATCTCCTCGAATTGGCGGAACTGCCGTATCTATGAAAAGTTATGGTCCAAATATGACTGCAAAAGGATTTAACGGTTTTTATTCTCAAGGAGGATTTTATTTATCTTTTGAATTAGGATGGAGAATACAATTATTTCCAAAAAGAGGCGCCGATTGGCCAGTTCAAGTTGGTATAGATATTTCTTTATTTGATATAGGTTATTATGTGGCGCCTTGGACTTCGGCTATAACTTCAACTCAAGAATTTGCAAGTTTAAAACAATTTGAAAAATTTCTTAATATGAGATTGTTATTATTGCCGAGACTTGGAATAACTTTAAGATTTTAAAAATATAAAATTAAAAATTAAGTCTATTCGTATTTTATAATGCGTATAGGCTTTTTTATTCCGAAAATTATTTATATCTTAAAATTGTTATTTAAAATAAATTAAAATGAAAAATAATATTATAAAAATTTTAGACGAAAAAATATTATACGAAGATAAAAATTTTTATCCAGCTTTTCCAAGTATAGTTTGGCTTGAAAAAAATAAATATTTAATTAGTTTTAGATTAGCTCCAAAAACAGAAAAAAATTATTCTCATTTGCATTCTTTAAGCAAAGCGATTGTGTTGGTAGTTTATAAAAATAAAATTACAAAAATGTTTGAATTAGGCGAAGACGATTGCGCTGCAAAACAAGACCCGCAATTATTTAGAGTAGATAATAAAACAATATTGGCTTATTATTTTAGATATTCTTTTCATCCTATAAACGAAAAAAAATTATTTAAAGATTATACTTTTATAGAATATAATAACTCTATAGCCTTGCTTGACGGAATCGGTTTATGCATAAGCGAAGATAACGGAAAAACTTTTTCAAAACCGAATATAATAAAATTAAATAACGAAATGAAAAATTTTGCCATAAGAGGAAATATGATAAAAATCGGAAATGAAATTTTAGCTCCGATTTACGCTTATAAAAAAACTTCAAATAAAAACAAAAATGATAAATATCAATGTTATATAATAAGCTCAAAAGATTTTATTAATTGGAAAATTAAAACTTTATTATGCGAAAGCGAAATTAAAAATAATAAAAGAATAGAATATTTTGAACCTTCTTTACTTGCATATAAAAATAATATAATCGCATTTATAAGAACTCATTATAATAACGAATACGGTTATACTTCAATATCGTATTCAAAAGACAAAGGAAAAACTTTTTCAAAACCCGCCTCTACAAATATAAAAGGTTATCCTTTAAATCCGTTAATTTTAAATAACAAAAAAATTCTTTTAACTTACGGTTATAGATTAAAACCTTACGGAATAAGAGCGAAAATTTTAGACAAAATTGAAAATAAAAACATAATTGAAAATATTAATAATTCCAAAGAGTTGATAATAGAAGATAAAATAAAAAATGCAGATTGCGGTTATCCTTCTTGCATTAATGACGGTAATAATATAATATGCGTATATTACGGTTGCAAAGAAAAAAGCAATACAAGAAAAATATATTTGAAAAGATTTATTTTAAATTAAAAAAAGGACTTATTTATGAAAGATAAAGATATAATGGATATTGAAGTTTATCAAATAAAAAGTAATAAATGGCAAATTATAAACGAAGAAAAAAATATCATATTAAAACTTTTAGCTTATAAATTATCTTCTTGGGCTGACGACACTTATTTAAAAGTTATTATAAATAAAGAAACAAAATTAAAAAATATAATCATAGAATGGAATTGCGCCGATTTAGTATTTGAAACTCATAAAACTTTTTTTAAATTTGATAATGAGCTTCCCGATAATTTAGATTGTAAGGCAAGCGAAGATAAAAAAAGCTCAATAATTATAGACGCCGATTATGTTTATTATAATTTATTGGATTATAATTTATTAATAGTTCGCTCCTCCCTTGAAAAAAGCAAGACAACGAGAATATTTGATATTAGCAAATTTAGAGAAGTTGTTAAAAATATTAATTAAAAATTTGCTATTTTTTCTTTATTTAAACTTTTAATTAATTCTTTTGCAATATCTAACGAAGCTATTATATCATCATAAGAAGCATAACAATAATGACTATGGGCGTATCTTGTTGCAATACCCAAAACTACGCATGGAATTCCTAAATTAGATTTATGATAAACAGCCCCATTTGTAGAGCCTTTTTCTCTCACTATAATCTGATGGGCAATTTTATTTTTCTTTGCAATATCTATAGTATATCTACTTAATCTAGGATTTGTTATCATTCCACCATCTATTATTCTTAACTGTGTCCCATTTCCTATAGCCCCATGCGTTCTTTCTCCGAAATAAAAAGTATCGTCTGCAGGAGATCCTTCAAAAACTATAATTAAATCTGGTTTAACTTTATTAACCGCAACTGAAGCACCTCTCATTCCGACTTCTTCTTGAGCAGACATTATCCCAACTAAATTAACATCAAGTTTTTTATTTTTAAAATATTCCAAAATTTTTATTATACATAACGCTCCTACTCTATTATCTATCGCTTTTGCGCAAATGCTTTTTGTTCTCTCGTCATATCTAAAATTAACATCGGGAACTACAGGGTCACCAACGGATATGCCAAAAACTTTTTGCGTTTCTTCTTTTTTTCTTGTTCCCACATCTATATACAAATCTTGTAAAATGGGCAATTTTTTTCTGTCTTCTTCCATCATAAAATGAGGCGGTTTAGAGCCTATAACTCCTTTGACAAATTCTCCACTTGATGACTTTATAACTACTGAATTTGAAACTATATTTGGAATATGCCAGCCTCCCAAAGGAATAAAAGACATAGTTCCGTTATCGTTTATATGTTCAATCATAAATCCAACTTCGTCTATATGACAATCTAAAGCTACAATTGGTTTTTTATAGTCAATTTTTTCTAGACCAAAATACAAATTATTAATAGAATCTTTTTGATTGTCAATAAATTTGGTTCTTTTCCTTACAATTTCTATGACATCGTCTTCAAAACCCGAAGGTCCAAAAGCTTCAGTTAATTCTTTAATTAGATTTAAAATATCGTTCATAATAAATCCTTTATTAAATATTCTATATTTACAAAAATGATATATCTGTTTATAAATAAAATCAAATAATTTTAATAAAATTTATAGATTTTGTAAATTTTAAATTAATTTTAAATAAATATTTTACTAAATTACATTTATTCGGTTTATAACAATATAGATTTGATATTTAAAAATAGTTTTTAATATTAAATACCATTGATAAGACATAAAGAATAAATTTTTTCATATTTCCTTTAAATTATATTTGTAAGAGGCTCCCGAATTTCGGGAGTCTTTTATTATTTTATAAACTTTATAAAAATATTACTATAAAGAAAGTTAAATTTTAAGATTTGGTTTCTCTAATAAATAAATTTTATTAAAAATAAATTGCTTTATTTGTTTACTCACTTGATATAGCATCTTTTTAGAAAAAAAAGAAAGTCTAAATTTCCTCTTACCTCTTTATGTAAAAAAGAAGATATTTTTTGACGCTGCCAGCCTTTGGTGTGGATTTTTCTCGGTAGAAAAAATGGAGTTTTTTTAATTTTTTATAATTTTATAAATAGAATTTCAAAAAATATTAATTATATCTTAAAATAGTAAAATCTAATTTATATATTGCATTAGATTATTTATTTAAATTGCTCCGTATTATACCTAATATTTTAATAGCTACAATATAATTTTTGCTTAATATATTTTGACAAATTTATTTTATTTTGTATAATATATTAAAATAAAATTTATAAATTGATTATGAAGAAAGCGATTATTTTAATAATTTTACTTATAATAGCAAATATAATTTTAGCTAGCGCGTTTATTAAATTTATTATAAGTCCTACAAGCAAATATAACGAAATCGTATATTTTGAAATTAAACAAGGCGAAGGCGCAAATTCTATCGCAAATAAACTTAAATTGCAGGGATTAATCAGAAATGCAAAATTATTTTCTTTAATTTCCAAATATTTAAAATACGACAGAAAACTTTTAAGCGGATATTACGAATTAAACAGAACTATGAGTATGATTGACATAATGAAACATATAAATAGCGGAAAGCAAGTAATGAGCAAATTAACCATAGCGGAAGGAAAAAATATTTACGAAATAGCAAATTATTTGGAAGAAGAAAATTTTACTACAAAAAATGAATTCTTAAAATTATGCTATGATAAAGAAATATTGCAAAAATATAATATTCCCGCCAAAAGCGTTGAAGGTTATATTTTTCCTTCGACTTATTATATAGTAAGAGGAAATCCTCCAAAAGTATTATTAACTTTAATGATAGATTCTTTATTTAAAAAATTTCCAAGAGAAGATTTTGAAAATAGAGCTAAAAAATTAGGTTATAGTTTGCATGAAGTTTTAACTATGGCTTCGATTATAGAAAAAGAAATGGGACCTTTAGATGACCCAAAAATAATATCTTCGGTTTATTATAATAGACTTTCTATAGATATGCGACTTCAAGCCGACCCGACTACAATTTACGCTATGACTTTACAAAAAGGCGAGGCTATAGAAACTGTAAAATCTAAAGATATAGCGGATGCGATTAGATTAATGCAAAGCCCTTATAATACTTATCTTAAAAAAGGACTTCCTCCAGCTCCTATATGTTCGAGCGGAGTAAAATCTATAGAAGCGGCGCTTAATCCAGCCGATACAGATTATTTATTTTTTGTAGCGGATGGAACGGGAAGACATGCTTTTTCTACAACTTACGAAGAGCATGTTAATAATATTGATAAATATATTTTTAATAAGAGATAATAAATTAATATTAAATTTATTTATAAATCTATAACATGACTTTTATTAATATAATTATCAGTAAGAAAATTAATTTTTTACTAATTTTCTAAATTTCTTCTTGATAATATATCTATTTTTATACTCAATTTATATATTTTTTACAGCTTGATTAATATAATAATAAATATATAATTAATAAAATTAAATAATTTTGTTGGCTTATTACAAATGAATAAAAAATTAATTATACTCATTGCGACTATAATACCTTTAATTATAGTTTTAAGTTTTTATTTATATTTTGAAAATTTGCCTAAAAGAAAAATAATTAAATTTCAAAAAAATGTCGAAGAATTATTAAAAGAAAATAAATTTAAAGAAGCTTTTGTATTTATATACTCAAATAAAGATATTAATAAACTTAAAATTTCAAATGAAATAAAAATTAAAGAATATAATAATTTAATAACTTCTATGATTGATAAATTATATTTTCTATACGGCGGAAAAATAAATTACGGAAATTATAATTTAATTTATAAAACTATTATTCCAATATATTCTTATGCTTCAAATCAAATAAATCAAATTAGCGAAAAAGAAATTTACGATAAATATAAAGCAAGAAAAATTATTAATCTATTTATAAATAAACAATATGTTTATTTGCAAGAAAATGTAGACGAAGAGATTAATTATCTTTTGGATATTGAAGAATATAAATTTGCTTATGATAGATTGTCTAAAAACGAAAATCTTATTAACGCTCCGAATAATATAAAATTTGAAATTCAAAAAGAAGAATATATTAATATTATAAACAAAGCTATGAATAAACTTGAAAAAATGAGTTTTAATAAAATCGACACTGAAAAATATCAATTCATATATCAAAATATTTTAATCGCTTATGAGAATTCTATGATAAAATTAAACGATATAAAAAATTTTTATTCGATTAATAATAGAATGAATAATATAGGAATTGAAATTAGTTCGGATATGAGAAAAATTAATTTAAGATTTAATAATATAATGAAGTCGATTGATTTACAAAGACATAAATATTTGGAAACTTTAATAAATAATATTGATAAAATGAATAATTCAAAATATACAAACGAATTAGAAAGCAAGATAAATGAAATATATCATTATTCAAAAAGATATGTCGCTGAAAATAGAATGCCGATTATGAAATATGTCAATTTGGATAAAGATATTACAAAAAAATCTTATCATGATTTATGGGAATATATTGGAAAAATCTATAAAAGAGAATTGAAAAGTTATAATATTTTTATTTATAATCATTTGCAAAATTAAATATTATTTTTCAATTTATAAACCAAACTTTTAAAATATTTTCCTCTCTCTTCGTAATTTTCAAAAGCGTCAAAACTTGCGCAGCCTGGCGAAAGCAAAACTATATCTCCGCTAATTGCAAAAGAAGAAGCATAATTAAAAGCGTCTGTGAAATCTTTTATAATTATTTTATTTTCAAAATTAATCATATCGTTAAGAATTTTAGAAGCCTCGCCGATTAAAATAAGTTTTTTTACTCTTTCTTTAATAATATCATTTAAAGGACTAAAATCTATATTTTTATTTCTTCCACCCATTATAAGAATTATATTTTTATCAAAAGATTTTAACGCGCTCATTACAGAGTTCATAGAAGTGGCTTTTGAATCGTTAATATACATAACATTATTTATATTATCGACTAATTCTAATCTATGTTCGATTCCGTTAAAATTATTTATTGCATTTTCAATATATTCTATTGGAATATTATTTTTCAAACATATTGAAATTGAAGCTAAAATATTTTCAACATTATGCATTCCGAATAATTTTCTTTTTTTTATTGAAAACAATTTTTTATTTTTATAAAATATTTCTTCGTTATTATAATAAATTGTCGCATTTTTATTTTTAGTCGAAAAAGTTAAAATATTAAATTTTTCTTCTTTATTTTTTTTTAATTCATTAAAAAGTCTATTTGTAAAAATATTATCGTAATTAAGAATTAAAAAATCTTTGCTGTTTTGATTTTTATAAATATTTTTTTTAGCGTTAAAATAATCTTCAATATCTTTATATCTGTCTAAATGGTCTTCTGCAATATTCAATATCGCGCTTATATGCGGATGAAAATTTTCAATAGTTTCAAGCTGAAAACTCGAAAGCTCTAAAATTATATCTTCGCCTTCTTCAATATTTTCAATTTCTTTAGAAAATGTATTTCCGACATTTCCCAAAAGTCTAGCCTTTTTATAAGAACTTATAATATTATAAATTAAATTAACTGTTGTAGTTTTTCCGTCCGTTCCCGTTATCGCTATATAATTTCTTTTAGGAAGTAGATTATAAGCAAACTCAATCTCACCTATTATTTTTATTTTTCTTTTTTTTGCTTCTTTAATTAACGAAATACTTTGAGGAATTCCTGGAGATGTTATTATTAAAGTTATATCGTTTATAATAGAAGAATTTTGATTTCCTAAAAATAATTTTGCATTTTTATCTTTCAAATCTTTTAAATTAAGTTTTTCTCTTTCTTTGCTGTCGCTTAAAGCGTAATTAATATTTATATTTTCCGATTTATTAATATCGTAAATAACATTGGCGATACTTATTCCGCTTCTTGGAGTCGCTCCGAGTATTAATATATTTTGTTTTTTAAGAAAGTTTATATAATTTTTATTTAACATTTGCATGCCGTTAGTAATTTTTATTTTATATTATATCAAAAGAATTATAAATTTAAACTATAAATTATTTTTTATTAAATAAAATCGAAAAATATTATTTAAGATTTTTAAATATTCTCGTTAAATGCATTTTTAGACAACCTAACCTCTCCAGGCAATAATTTTTGCATAGCTCCTTTTTTCATTTCCTTAATCAATTCTTTTTGCTTTTTCAAATTATCAATTTCTGCGTCAAGCAAACTTAAATATCCGCCTATCTTTTCTTGCTCTTTAATCGATTTTGGAATGCATATTTCCATATTTCTGAAATTATCTAATTTAATAAAATATCTTTGTCCGCTTCCGTCACATAAACGATAAGCTTGTCTATGAAAAAAATCCGTATCGCACATATAAGATTTAAATTTTAAATCTATTTCTTTATTAAATCTAACACGAATTATATGATAACTATAAACCGTATTTTTAAAATCTTCCATTGCAACAGACGATTTAGCAATACCTTTTTTATCTTCAGAGCTTGGAGTAATAAATAAATCGCCTTTTCTTATATTGCATTTTTCTAATTGTTTTTCTGTAGCCGTTGTCATATAAGATATTTCTTTTTCGTAAAGTTTATTTCTATTAAATACATCTAAATAATTTAATAGTTTTATAGGCGTTTCATTATCATTGATTTTTTTATCAACTCCTGTAGCGGTTATCGTTCCTATATCTCCAAGTTTAACTATTTCCCATTCGCCCTCAAAACCTTTAAATCTCGCTTCGGGAATATTTTCGCCTTCTTTACAAGTCAATAATTTTTTAGCAATTCCTCTTTTAAATCTTTCTTTTTCTTCTATTAGTTTAATTGTATTTTCTAAATATGCGTCAATTTTTGAAAGTGCGGATGCAATGCGTTTTTGTTCGTCTAATGGCGGAATAGGAATTTTTATTTTTCTTAAATTTTCTTTATTAACTCCTCCAATTAAACCCTGTATATTTGAATTAAATTCTCGTAAAAAATCATTACTTTGTAAATAAAAATAAATAAATTTAGGTTCGTCTTCAATAGCTTCAAAACAACAAAGTTTATTGCCAAAACAAACATCTTGATTTGTAAATCCTATTTTTCGTCCTGCGCTTCCGCCTTCTATACATAATAAAGAGGTATTTGATTTTGCTATTTTAAAATCTTTTAAATCCTTAAAAGGAATTTTTACTCCGTTCTCATATTCTATTATATTATTAAAACTTATATCTTTTGTTCCAATATAATTTAATCCTTCTTTTAATCCTATAAAATTTTCTTCTTTCTTCTTTTTGTTAATACTATTCCCCGTATAAATATTACAGACTTCATTAATAGTTTTAATTTGCCAATCTGAAGGTAATTTATATTTTTCTTCCATAAATAAATATCTTAATATAATGCATTTTAATATAATTAATTATATATTCATTTATAAATTATTGAAATAAATTCTTTGACTTTAATTTATAATATTAATATAATCTTATTTATTAAATGGAGTAAAAAAATGGAAGAACCTACAATATATAATAGCGAAAATGAACTAATGCAATGGCTTAAATATGATTTAAATAAGCAAAGATTTGAAAAAATATCATTTAAACATCCAGCACATTATTTTGTCCCAGCTCAAGAAGTAACTATTAGAATTATTCCTTCAAACTCTAAAATTAACCAGATAGAAATAAATTTTGATTTTTCAATTAAAAATATTATTAAGAGATTAAGTAATACTACTGATGTGTTATATTATGAAGCTTTATATTCAAATATTTACATAGCTAATGTTAAATTTAATAAAACGGTTGATTTTAGTAATTTTGATTTTAAAACAAATATTTTATTTAATAATGTTCATTTTTGTGATTATGTAGATTTTTCAAATTCAATATTTCAAAATTTGGTTTCTTTTGAATATTCCAAAATAGATATATTAATAAATTTTAATTCGTCTCATTTCAAAAATAAAATTTCTTTTAGTAATAGTAAAATAGAAGAAATGTTAATGTCTTGTGTGAAATTTAATAAATCTTGCGAATTTTATAATGATATTATAATTAATAGCGTAAAAATATACGGATTAAATGATAATATAAATTCATTATTAATTTTTAATAATATAATTTTTGATAATGAAAATTCTCTACTCTCAATTATTAACTGTAAATTAAAATATATTGATTTATTAAATACAATTATAAAAGGCATGATAAATATAGAGCATTCTTCCGCCGATATGGTTAATTTTAAATATTCTATTGTAAACGGAGGAGTTATTAATCTTACAAATTTTACAATAAAAGAATTTATGAATAGAGAAAGCGCATTATTTTTTAAAAATCAGGCTTATGCAAGAAATAATATTATAGACGCATTGGAATATAAAGCAAAAGAAATAGAAATGCATAAAAAAGAATTGATAAAAAAACCAAATAAAACTTCTAAAGATTGGCTTGATATTATTTCAATATTTTTAAGCTCTTTATATAGCGATAATGGGCAAAATTGGGGCAAATCTTTATTATGCACTTTAATTATACCTTCTATATTTTTTTCAATATCTTATATTCCTTATAATATTTCTTATTTTTTATATATTTTAATATTATCATTTTTATTTATTGAGTTTAAATGTAAAGACATTTTAAAATATATATTTACTTCTATTTTTGCATATATAATATTTTGTGGATTTCTGCCTATTTTTTATTTATACGGATTAAAAGAATTATTGAATATTGATTTTTTCAAAGAATTATTAAGATTTTTAACGCCCACTAATTTTGAAGCTATAACAAATATAAGTAAAGATAATATGAGCTATATTTATAAAGACAATCATATTTTAGGAATAATTACAAAAAGCTTTTCTTATTTTTTAGGTAAAATAGCTTTTTGGTATGGTTCTGTTCAAACTATTCAGGCTTTTAGAAAATTTAGCAAAAATTCTTAAATTACAATCTTATCAAAAATAATTTCGGCTTCGCTTTCTAATTTTACTCTTTCAATTTGCAATTTTTTAAGTCCCTCTTTTGAAATTCTTAAATCTACATTTTCATAGCCCTCAAATGTATCTATATATCTTACTATATTCAAGTTATAATCGTTTTCTGCAATTTCCTCAAAACTAACCGCGCGGCAATATTTCAATATATCTTTTCGCTTTCTATAAGCCGTTAATATTTTTGAAATATCTTCTTCTCTTAATTTATTTTGTCGTTTATCTTTATAATATTCAAAACTGCCGTCAATAAAAAATATATCTTTATTCTTTTTGTTATTTTTCAAAATAATTAAACATGTCGGTATAGAAGTTCCATAAAATAAATTTGAAGGAAGTCCTATAATCGTATCTATTAAATTATTTTCAATAATTCTCTGCCTTATAAGTCCTTCGCTTTCTCCTCTTGACAAAATGCTTATAGGCATTACGACTACGATTATTCCGTTTTCTTTCATTGAGTTTATCATATGAAGTAAAAAAGCCAAATCGCCTTTGCTTTTCGGCGGAACTCCAAATTCAAATCTATTATATTTATCGTTTAATGCAATTTCCTCTCCCCATTTATCTAAACTAAAAGGCGGATTTGCAACCACAATATCAAATTTTCTCAGCTCGCCTTTGTCCGTAAATTTAGGCTCTTTAATCGTATCGCCCCATTCAATTTTTGCTTCGTCTCCAATTTCATGCAAATACATATTCATTCTGCATAAAGCAAATGTTTGGCTATTTTTCTCTTGTCCGTATATTGTGCAATTTTCTCTTCCAATTTCTTTATTAACTTTAATCAAAAGCGAACCGCTGCCGCAAGTCGGGTCATAAATTTTTACTCCCGTTCTATCGCTAACTATTTTTGCAATAAGAGTTGAAACTTCGGGAGGCGTAAAAAATTCTCCGCCTTTCTTTCCCGCATCCGAAGCGAAATTTGAAATTAAATATTCGTAAGCGTCTCCCATTACATCGTTATTTTGAAGAGCGCTTGGGCTTAAATCAAGTTCGCTGTCGCTAAAGTCTTCAAGCAAATGTTTTAAAATTGCATTTCTTGTTTTTGTCTCGCCAAATTTATTAGAATCGTTAAAATCTATATTATTAAAAATGCCGTCAAATTTTTGAGGATTATCTTTTTCAATTTTTCTTAAAGCCGTATTTATTATCTCGCCAATATTTGGCGCTTCCTTATTTTTTAATAAATATTCAAAACTTGCATCTTTGCTTATTTTATAATTCATTCTTTCAAGTCGTCTTTTAAGTTTATCGCCCGAATATTTGCTTTCAAGTTCTTTTATTTTTTCTTTTGCAAAGTCCGATAAATATTTTACAAAAAGCATACTTAAAATATAATCTTTATAAAGCGAAGAATCTATTGAGCCTCTAAAAGTGTCGCATGCCTTCCAAACTATATTTTCAACCGTTTCTTTTGTAGTTTTCTTTTGCATAATTTTCTCCTTAAAATCTTTTATTCGATTTTTTTATTTATTTTATTATTAATAATTTACATATTATATATTTAATTATTCTATTTTACAATTTTCAATTTTTAATTTGAGTTAATAAAATCATTATAATTCTATTTAAATTTATATTTTTTATGCTA
>ERZ857984.572-NODE-572-length-41752-cov-5.905988_pt1 | contig 41752 bp, 39 predicted proteins | sample MGYA00519914_ERZ857984 | MGnify/ENA primary metagenome ERZ857984 (study PRJEB31778, sample SAMEA3449417) | human gut metagenome | biome: human gut; feature: human-associated habitat; material: faeces | place: United Kingdom | collected 2010/2012 ... | reverse complement strand
GTACACGGCGTGCCCCGCCTGTTTGTAGGCTTTGGCCATGGAACCGCCGATCAGGCCCAGCCCCACCACGCCAATCGTGAGGTTTTCCCGCTTTTCGCTATCCTTCATTGCAATGCATCCCTTATTTTTTGAACTTTCCACGCCGTTTCATCGAACTGCGCGCAGGTGAGCGATTGCGCGCCGTCGCACAGGGCGCACATGGGGTTGTTGTGCACTTCGATCATCAGCCCATCCGCGCCGCAGGCCGCGGCCGCCAGCGCCATGGGTTCCACCAACCGCGCTTGTCCCGTCGCGTGGCTGGGATCGACCACCACTGGCAAGTGCGTCAATTCGTGCAACGCGGGCACCGCTGAAAGATCCAGCGTGTTGCGCGTGTGGGTTTCAAAGGTGCGAATGCCGCGTTCGCACAGGATGATGCGCGCGTTGCCGCCAATCATGATGTTTTCCGCGCTCAGGAGCAGCTCTTTGAGCGTGTTGGCCAGGCCACGCTTGAGCAGGATCGCCTTGCCCGTGCGGCCCAATTCCTTGAGCAAATCAAAATTCTGCATGTTGCGCGCGCCCACCTGGATCATATCAACGTCGGCAAAGAGGGGAACGTGCTCGGTGTTCATGATCTCGGTGACGATGGGCAGCCCGGTGGCGGCGCGGGCCTCGCGCAGAAGCTCCAGGCCCTCGGCGCGCATGCCCTGGAACGCGTAAGGGGAGGTGCGGGGCTTGAACGCGCCGCCGCGCAGGATGCCCGCGCCGCTGCGCTGTACGTCGCGGGCGACTTCCACGATCTGGCTCTCGCTCTCCACGCTGCACGGCCCGGCCATCACGGAGAAATGTCCGCCGCCGATCGTATGTCCCGCCACGTCCACAGCGGTGTCCGCCGGATGGAATTTCCGGTTGGCCTTTTTATAGGGCTCGCTGACCCGCTTCACATCCTCGACAAAATCATTGGCGCGCACAAGGTCGATGTCCACGCTGGATGTGTCGCCGATGAGGCCGATAAGGTGCGTGTGCTCGCCCTCGGAATTGTGAATTTTGAGGCCCTGGGCTTCAAAACCGGCGCAGAGCTGCTTCACCTGCTCCGGGTTCGCGTTGTTTTTAAAAATAACGATCATACTGCATACCCCTCTTGCGATTTAAAATTTTAAAACAAAAAAGCCGGCAGCGCTCTGCGCTGCCGGCTTATCAGTTTACAAAAAATTATTTTGCATCCTGAACCGTTCCACAGCAAACAGAGCCATTACCTGTAAAGTAATAGCCAAAATAATAATAGTTTGCAGTTGTAAACGAACGGTCCGGCATGGTTTTCCCCCAGCGGAAAAGATTTGTTAGCAGTATACGCGCATTCGGCGCATTTGTCAAGGGCAGCCTTTCGCCGGGGTAAACGGGGGCCTTGCGCTTCTCATCCCAGAGCCTCGAAAGCCAGACGCAGGCCGAGCCCACACCTTGTGCGAAGATGGCGGTCGCCCGGTGCAGCCCGGCAAACTCTTCGCGGTCGCACAGGGCTTCATACAGCTCGTTCTGGCTCCGGGAAAAAGTGGCGGTGAACCGGCCTTTCAGTTCTTCCGTTTCCCGCGCCAGCGCGCGCTGTTCGTCTGTAAGCGGGCAGGCGCGTCTCCACCGGGATATTTTCGCCTGTGTACCAATCTTTTATGATGCTTTTCACAATCCATTCTCCTTTGTTTCACAAATAGTAAAAAACTATTTCAAGCATAATTCACTATTGGTGAAAAAACAAGATGGAATATATTATCATAAAACGAAGGGGGTGCCTGCATGGATTATATTGACCGTATCCGCGCGCTTCGCAAAGCGCAGGGGCTGACGCAGAAAGACATGGCGGATGTACTCGGTGTGGCAACCTCAATGTATAACATGTATGAAACACGGCAGCGTCGGATGTATGTGGAAACTTTTGCAACGCTGTGCAGTTATTTCGGCGTGTCTGCAGATGATCTGTTAGGCACCGGCAAAGAAGAGTGAACAAAATGGCAGAATTCAAAACAAACGTCATGCGGATGCTTGACAAGGAAAAGGTGCCCTATACGCCCCATACCTACGACCACGGCGACGGCGCCATCGACGGAGCGTCAGTTGCGGCAAAAATGGGGCAGGACCCCGCTCGCGTGTTTAAAACACTGGTCACACAGGGCGCGGGAAAAAGCTACTTTGTATTCGTCGTGCCCGTGCTGGCCGAGCTGGACCTGAAGAAGGCCGCAAAAAGCGTGGGCGAAAAAAGCGTAGCCATGCTCCATGTGGCCGATATCAATAAGGTCACCGGCTATGTCCGCGGCGGGTGCAGCCCGCTGGGGATGAAGAAAGCCTACCGCACCGTGTTCGACCGCAGCGCGCTTGCGGGCGCAAGCATCATCGTAAGCGGCGGCAGGATCGGCTATCAGATCGAGCTTGCGCCCGAGGAGCTGATCCGCCTGGCGCGGGCGGATACGGCGGATATCATCTGCGGCTGACGGCGCCGGTTCCGCATTGTAAAATCCGTGTAAGACAATCAACCAAAAAAGCCGCCCGGCGGCATAAGGTTCTTGTTGTTTTCTCTGAAAATTCGCGCCGCCGCCGGAAAGCGATTGCTTTTATTCCGGTTTCATAGTACGATGATAGTATCCTTTTTCTTCGCACCGAACAAGCTGTTCAGAGGAGGTACCGGGATGCAATCGATCGCTTTGGGAACCGCTGCGTACCCGGGGCGGAGTGTAAGCCGCCGGCCTTCCCGCCGGGGCAGTGCGTCTGCGGGATACCGCGCGTTTTTTCGGCGCGCCTGCGGGCTGCGGAAAGAGGATACCGCGCTGAAACTGCAAGCATAAGGCCATGGTGTAACTGCACCACGGCCTTTTTTCTTTTCAGGGACGCACAAAGGAGATGGATTTATGGAAAACACCAAAAAAGTAGCCATCATCATGGGCTCGGACAGCGACTGGCCAACGGTAAAAGCCGCGGCCGCACAGCTCAAAAGCTGGGATATCCCGTTTGAGGTGCGCGTAATGAGCGCCCACCGCACCCCGGCCGCTGCGGCGGAGTTTGCAAAGCGCGCGGCGGAAAACGGCTTCGGCGTGATCATCGCGGCCGCGGGTATGGCCGCCCATCTGGCGGGCAGCATCGCCGCGAACACCGTGCTGCCCGTCGTCGGCATCCCCGTTAAGGGCGGCGCGGTGGACGGCCTGGACGCCCTGCTGGCCACCGTGCAGATGCCCAGCGGCATTCCTGTGGCCACCGTTGCGCTGAACGGCGCCAAAAACGCCGCCGTGCTGGCCGCTCAGATGTTGGCCATCCACGACGCGCGCATCGCCGCGCTGCTGGCGGAGGACCGGGAGAAAATGGCCCGCTCCATCGCTGAAAAGGACGCCGCCATCCGGGCCGAGGCGGCCGCGCTGTAAGGAATGCTTTCCAAATATCTTTTTATTTTTATAAAACACAAAAGAGGGAGAAGAACAACATGGAAAAACGGGAACAGCTGTATGAGGGGAAAGCCAAAAAGGTATTCGCCACAGACGACGCGGACCTTGTCATCGTGGATTACAAGGACGACGCCACCGCCGGCGACGGAGCAAAGAAAGGCACCATCCGCGGCAAGGGCGTGGTGAACAACAGGCTTTCCAACAACCTGATGAAGATGCTGGCTGAAAAGGGCGTGCCCACCCACTTTGTGGAGGAATTGTCCGACCGCGAGACGCTGGTGAAAAAGGTGGAGATCGTGCCGCTGGAGGTCATCATCCGCAACGTGGCCGCGGGCAGCTTCACCAAGCGTCTGGGCGTGCCCGAGGGAACGGTGCTGAAGATCCCCACCATCGAGTTCAGCTACAAAAACGACGAGTATCACGACCCTCTCATCAACCATTACCACGCGCTGGCCCTGGGCCTGGCCACGCAGGAGGAGATCGACACCATCACGAAATATGCCTTCCAGGTGAACGACATCCTTTCCCAATATCTGCTGGGCTTCAACATCCGCCTCATCGACTTCAAGCTGGAATTCGGCCGCCTGCCCGACGGCTCCATCGTGCTGGCCGACGAGATCAGCCCCGACACCTGCCGCTTCTGGGACGCCACCACAGGTGCGCACCTGGATAAAGACCTGTTCCGGCGCGACCTGGGCGGCGAAGAGGAAGCCTACCGGGAAGTTATGAAGCGCCTGCTGGGGGAGTGAGCGGATGATCAAAGACTATCTTGACGAAAAGCTGCATGAAGAGTGCGGCGTGTTCGGCGTTTACCGCCGCGACGCGGACCTGGACGTGGTGGGTACCACCTATTACGGCCTGTACGCGCTGCAGCACCGCGGCCAGGAGAGCTGCGGCATGGCGGTGAACGACGACGGCGTGATCTACAAGCGCCGCGAGCTGGGGCTGGTGAACGAGGTGTTCACCAAAGAGGCGATGGAGACCATGCCCCGGGGCAATATGTGCATCGGCCACTGCCGCTACGCCACCACCGGCACCCCGCTGCGGGCCAACGCCCAGCCTTTTGTGATCCGGCATGTGAAAGGCCCCATGGCCCTGGCCCACAACGGCAACCTGACCAACGCCGCCGAGCTGCGGGAGGAATTTGAGCTGGCGGGGGGGATCTTTCACTCCACCTCGGACACCGAGGTGATCGCCTATGCCATCACCCGGCAGCGGCTTTCGAGCCACAGCATTGAAGAGGCGGTGGAGAAGACCATGCCGCAGCTGGGGGGCGCTTACAGCCTGGTGGTCATGAGCCCCCGCAAGCTGATCGCCGCCCGCGACCCCCACGGCTTCCGGCCCTTGTGCCTGGGCAAATTGGGCGGCAGCGACGTGATCGCCAGCGAGAGCTGCGCGATCCTGGCAGCCGGGGGCGAGTTCGTGCGGGACGTGGAGCCCGGCGAGATCGTGGTGTTCGACGAGAGCGGCATGCGCAGCATCCGCACCCACTGCGGCCAGCCCAGCAGCATGTGTGTGTTCGAGTATGTTTACATCGCACGGCCGGATTCGGTGGTGGACGGCGCGTCCGTGCACCGGGCGCGCCGGCGCGCCGGCGCCTTTTTGGCGCTGGAGCACCCGGTGCAGGCCGACGTGGTGATCGGCGTGCCGGACTCCGGCCTGGACGCGGCGCTGGGCTATTCCCAGCAGAGCGGCATCCCCTACGGTATCGGCTTTTTGAAGAACAAATACATCGGCCGGACCTTTATCCAGCCCAACCAGAAGCTGCGGGAGAACACGGTGCGCATCAAGCTGAACCCCATCTCGGACACGGTGAAGGGCAAGCGGGTGGCGCTGGTGGACGACTCCATCGTGCGGGGCACCACCTCCAAACAGATCGTGCAGCTGCTGCGGGAGGCGGGCGCCACCGAGGTGCATTTCCTCTCCTCGGCGCCCATGTTCCTGTACCCCTGCTACTTCGGCGTGGATGTGGACAGCCGCGATAACCTGATCGCTGCGAACCACACCCTGGAGGAGATGACCGGGATGCTGGGGGTGGACAGCCTGGGCTTTTTGAGCGTGGAGGGCGTGAAGAAGATCGCCGAGGGCTGCACCTGCGGCCTGTGCACCGGCTGCTTTACCGGCGATTATCCGGCCCCGGTGCCCAAGACGCCCTGCAAGAACAAGTTTGAGCACAAGCTCTCGGAGAGCAACGACTGAACGACTTTGTAAAAGGAGCCAACCGCCATGGAAAAAAGTTTTTCTGCCAGTTACGCCGCCGCCGGCGTGGACATTACCGCCGGCTACCGCGCGGTGGAGCTGATGAAGCAGCACGTGGCCCGCACCATGACCCCCGGCGCCATTGGGGGACTGGGCGGCTTCGGCGGCCTGTTTGAACTGGACTGCACCGACATGCCCCACCCGGTGCTGGTTTCCGGCACGGACGGCGTGGGCACCAAACTCAAGCTGGCCTTTTTGCTGGACAAGCACGACACCGTGGGCATTGACTGCGTGGCCATGTGCGTGAACGACGTGGTGTGCGCGGGCGCAAAGCCCCTGATCTTTTTGGACTATATCGCCTGCGGCAAAAACCAGCCGGAAAAGATCGCCCAGCTGGTGGCCGGCGTGGCCGAGGGCTGCGTGCAGGCCGGATGCGCCCTGGTGGGCGGCGAAACCGCCGAAATGCCGGGCTTTTACCCGGTGGACGAGTACGACCTGGCGGGCTTTACCGTGGGCGCGGTGGACAAGAGCAGGATTCTGGACAATTCCGCCATGGAGCCGGGCGACGCCATCATCGCGCTGCCTTCGTCGGGCGTGCACTCCAACGGCTTTTCGCTGGTGCGCCGGGTGTTCGACCTGGAAAAGCGGCCGGAGGTGCTGGGCCAGTTCCACGCGGACCTGGGCTGCACGCTGGGCCAGGCGCTGCTGGCCCCCACAAAAATTTACGTAAAGCCCGTGCTGGCCGTGCTGGCCGAGCTGGCGGTAAAAGGCGTGTCGCACATCACGGGCGGCGGCTTTTACGAGAATATCCCCCGCAGCCTGAAAAAGGGCTGCTGCGCCCGGATCAAAAAAGAGGACGTGCGCACCCCCGCGCTGTTCCACCACATCCAGCAGGCGGGCGAGATCCCCGAGCGGGACATGTTCAACACCTTTAACATGGGCGTGGGCATGACGCTGATCGTGGCGCAAAAAGACGCGGCCCGGGCCCTTGAGATTCTGCGGGCCGCGGGCGAGGACGCTTACTTATTGGGCCAGGTGGCCGCGGGCGAGGGGCTGGAGCTATGCTGAAGATCGCGGTGCTGGTGAGCGGTGGCGGCACCAACCTGCAGGCCATTCTGGACAGCCAGGCCCGGGGCGAAAACCCCCACGGCCGCGTGGCGCTGGTGGTGGCCTCGAAGCCCGGCGTGTATGCGCTGGAGCGGGCCGAAAAGGCGGGCGTGCCGGGCGTGGTGGTGTGCCGGAAGGACTACGCCGGCAGCGAGGCCTTTGACGCGGCGCTGCTGGCGGCGCTGCGCGGGCACGGCATCGACCTGGTGGTGCTGGCGGGTTTTTTGTCGATCCTGGGGCCCAGCGTGATCGCCGCCTACCCCGAGCGGATCTTAAACGTGCACCCCAGCCTGATCCCCAGCTTTTGCGGCGAGGGGATGTACGGCCTGCGGGTGCACCAGGCGGCCCTGGCCAAGGGGGTAAAGGTGACCGGCGCCACGGTGCACTTTGTGAACGAGGTGTGCGACGGCGGCCGCATCCTTGCCCAGCAGGCGGTGGCGGTGCTGCCCGGCGACACCCCCGAGACCCTGCAAAAGCGGGTGATGGAACAGGCCGAGTGGAAGCTGCTGCCCGCCGCCCTGGCCCAGGTCTGCGAAAAATACGATAAGTAAAATTGCGAATTGATATTACGGGAGGTCAACTATGGAACAGCTGGATCTGTACCGCCTGCTGCGGGAAAACGCCTACCCCGGGCGGGGAATCGTGCTGGGGCTCGCCCCCGGCGGCACAAAGGCGGCCATCGCGTACTTTATCATGGGCCGCAGCGCCAACAGCCGCAACCGGGTGTTCGACCCGGTGCCGGAGATCGGCGGGATCCGCACCATGGCGGCGGACCCGGCCAGGCTGGAGGACCCGAGCCTGATCATTTATAACCCGGTGCGCGCGCTGGGAAACGCACACATTGTGACCAACGGCGACCAGACCGACACGGTGTATGAATTCATGAGCGGGGGCGGCACCTTTGAGGAGGCCCTGCGCACCCGCACCTTTGAGCCGGACGGCCCCAACTGGACCCCACGCATCAGCGGCCTGGTGGAGCTGGAGGACGGCGCCTGCCGCTATAAGCTCTCGATCCTGAAAAGCGCCGACGGCAACGGCGGGAGCTGCCGCCGCTATTTTTACGAGTACCCGCAGCCGGTGGCGGGCGAGGGGCATTTCCTTCACACCTACCGCTGCGACGGCAGCCCCATCCCCAGCTTTGAGGGCGAGCCGGAACGGGTGGCGGTGCCCGCCGGGCCGGAAGAATTTGCCACCGGCCTGTGGGAGGCCCTGGACCCGGACAACAAGGTGAGCCTGTTCGTGCGGTACATCGAGCTTGCCACGGGCGAGACCGAGGATGTGATCATCAACAAATACGACGCTGTGTGGGAGGAAGAGGAATGACCGAACTGGAACTGAAATACGGCTGCAACCCAAACCAGAAGCCCGCCCGCATTTTTATGGAACAGGGCGAGCTGCCGGTGACCGTGCTGAACGGCAAGCCCGGCTACATCAATTTTTTGGACGCGCTGAACTCCTGGCAGCTGGTGAAGGAGCTGAAGGAGGCCACCGGCCTGCCCGCCGCGGCGTCCTTTAAGCATGTGTCGCCCGCGGGCGCGGCCCTGGGCCTGCCGCTGGACGACACCCTGAAAAAGATGTATTTCTGCGAGGGGCTGACCCTGAGCCCCCTGGCCTGCGCCTATGCCCGCGCCCGCGGCGCGGACCGTATGTCCAGCTTCGGCGACTGGATCGCCCTTTCGGACGAGTGTGACGAGAGCTGCGCAAGGGTGATCCAGCACGAGGTGACGGACGGGGTGATCGCCCCGGGCTACACCCCGGCGGCGCTGGAGATCTTAAAGTCCAAGCGCAAGGGCGGCTACAACATCGTGCAGATCGACCCCGCCTATGTGCCTGCGGCCGTGGAGCACAAGCAGGTGTTCGGCGTGACCTTTGAGCAGGGCCGCAACGACCTGAGGATCAGCGAGGCCATGCTGGAAAACCTGGTCACCGACAACAAGACCCTGACCCCGGAGCAAAAGCGGGATCTGGTGCTGTGCCTGATCACCCTGAAATACACCCAGTCCAACTCGGTCTGCTATGCCCAGGGCGGACAGGTGATCGGGGTGGGCGCGGGCCAGCAGAGCCGCATCCACTGCACCCGGCTGGCGGGCAACAAGGCCGACATCTGGCAGCTGCGCCACCACCCCAAGGTACTGGCCCTGCCCTTCCGCGACGACGTGAGCCGCCCCAACCGCGACAACGCCATCGACGTGTACATCAGCGACGAGTGGGAGGACGTGATCGGCGACGGGGTGTGGGCCGAGACCTTTACCCGGCAGCCCGAGCCCCTGACCGCCGCCGAGAAAAAAGAATGGCTGGCGGCCGTGCGCGGCGTGGTTTTGGGCAGCGACGCCTTCTTCCCCTTCGGCGACAACATCGAGCGCGCCCGCCGCAGCGGCGTGGAGGCTATTGTGGAGCCGGGCGGTTCCATCCGGGACGCGCAGGTGATTGAGACCTGCAACAAATACGGCATCGCCATGGCCTTTTGCGGCCTGCGGCTGTTCCACCATTAAAAAATGAGCGCCGGGCCGGTTTCTGTATGCTATAATAGCAGCAAACCGCAGGCCGGCCCGGCAAAAAGTGAAAAAGCCAGGCGGCCTGTGACCGCCTGGCTTGCGCCGTGTTATAAAGAAGCAAAAAACATGCCTTTTCAGGGCCGGACAGAAAAGGGAGAGGATCGCCAATGAAACTACTTGTTGTGGGCGGCGGCGGCCGCGAACACGCCATCATCAAAAAGCTGAAAGAGAGCCCGCTGTGCACCGAGATCTGGGCGGCGCCGGGCAACGGGGGCATTGCCTGCGACGCCCGGTGCAGGGAGATCCCCGCCACCGACATTGAGGGCCAGGCCGCTTTTGCAAAAGAGGAGGGCTTTGATTACGTGGTGGTGGCCCCGGACGACCCCCTGGCCCTGGGCCTGGTGGACAAGCTGGCCGCGGCGGGCATTCCCGCCTTTGGGCCCAGCGCGGCGGCGGCCCGCATTGAGGCCAGCAAGGTGTTCAGCAAGGACCTGATGAAAAAGTACGGCATCCCCACCGCCGGGTACGAGGTGTTTACCGACCCCGGGGAGGCCCTGGCGCACATCCGGGAAAAGGGCGTTTACCCCGTGGTGATCAAGGCGGATGGGCTGGCCCTGGGCAAGGGCGTGCTGATCTGCCAGAGCGAAGCTGAGGCCGCCGAAGGCCTGAAGGAGATCATGCAGGACAAAAAGTTCGGCGCTTCGGGCGACCGGGTGGTGGTGGAGGAGTTTTTGACCGGCCCCGAGGTCAGCGTGCTTGCCTTTTCGGACGGTGTGACCTTGAAGCCCATGGTTTCCAGCATGGACCACAAGCGCGCGCTGGACGGGGACGAGGGCCTGAACACCGGCGGCATGGGCACCGTGGCGCCGAACCCCTATTACACCGAAGAAATTGCAAAGGTGTGCATGGACACCATTTTTCTGCCCACCCTGCGGGCCATGCAGGCCGAGGGCTGCCCCTTTAAGGGCTGCCTCTATTTTGGGCTGATGCTCACCCCCGCCGGCCCCAAGGTGATCGAGTACAACTGCCGCTTCGGCGACCCGGAGACCCAGGTGGTGCTGCCCCTGCTGGAGGGCGATCTGCTGGAGATCATGCTGGCCTGCACAAACGGCACCCTGGCCAGCACCCCGGTCGCCGCCAGCGGCCAAAGCGCGGCCTGCGTGGTGCTGGCCAGCGGCGGTTACCCGGAGCATTATGAAAAGGGCAAGCTCATCACCGGCCTGGAAAACGGGCAGCTGCCCGGCGGCGGGGCCGTGGTATACCATGCGGGCACCGCCCAAAAGGGCGGGCAGCTGGTGACGGCGGGCGGCCGTGTGCTGGGCGTAACGGCCACCGCGCCCACCCTGGAACAGGCGATTGAAAAAGCCTACGCCGCCAGCGGGCGGATCGGCTTTGAGGGCCTGCACCGCCGCGCGGACATTGGCCGGCGGGCGCTGGCCGCGCTGAACTGAGACCGGTGCGGGCCCGGGAGCCCGCACATGAAAACCCAAAGAGCGAGAGGGAGAAAACACATGGTATACCGCGTTTATGTTGAAAAGAAACCCGGCTTTGACGGCGAGGCCCAGGGCCTTTTGAACGAGCTGAAAAGCCTGCTGGGCGTAAAAAGCCTTTCCGGCCTGCGCCTTTTGAACCGCTATGACGTGGAGGGCATTGGGGAGGAGCTGTTCCGCCAGTGCGTGCCCACCGTGTTCAGCGAGCCCCCGGTGGACCAGGTGTACGACCACCTGCCCGCAGCGGACGCGACCTTTGCGGTGGAGTACCTGCCCGGCCAGTTTGACCAGCGGGCGGCCTCGGCCAGCGAGTGCATCCAGCTGATCAGCCAGGGCGAGCGGCCCCAGGTGCGCACGGCCCGGGTGTACCTGCTTGGCGGCGCTTTGAGCGAGGGGGAGCTGGCCCGCATTAAAAAATATGTGATCAACCCGGTGGAGGCCCGCGAGGCCGCCCTTTCCCGCAGGGACACCCTGAAGGTGGAGTACCCCGCGCCCGCGCCCGTGGAGGTGCTGGAGGGCTTTTTGGAGCTGGATCAGGAGGGCCTGGCCCGCTTTATAGCCGAGCGCGGCCTTGCCATGGACGAGGCGGACATCGCCTTCTGCCAGGAGTATTTCCGCAGCGAGGGGCGCGCGCCCACCATCACCGAGATCAAGATGATCGACACCTATTGGTCCGACCACTGCCGCCACACCACCTTCGGCACCATTCTGGACGAGGTGGAGATCCGGGACGAGCAGGTGAAAAAAGCCTTTGATTCGTACCTGGCCATGCGCAAGGCGGTGTATGCGGGCCGCAAAAAGAACCTGTGCCTGATGGACCTGGGCACCATCGGGGCCAAGTACCTGAAAAGCATCGGCAGGCTGAAAAACCTGGACGAGTCGGACGAGATCAACGCCTGCACCGTGAAAATCAAGTGCGAGGTGGACGGCGAGGAGCAGGACTGGCTGTACCTGTTCAAAAACGAAACCCACAACCACCCCACCGAGATCGAGCCCTTCGGCGGCGCGGCCACCTGCATCGGCGGGGCCATCCGGGACCCGCTGTCCGGCCGAAGCTATGTGTACCAGGCCATGCGCGTGACCGGCGCGGCCGACCCGCTGGCACCGGTGAGCGAGACCCTGCCCGGCAAGCTGCCCCAGCGCAAGCTGGTCACCACCGCGGCGGCGGGCTATTCCAGCTACGGCAACCAGATCGGCCTGGCCACCGGCCAGGTGGACGAGCTTTATCACCCGGGCTACGCGGCCAAGCGCATGGAGATCGGCGCGGTGGTGGGCGCGGCCCCGGCGGCCAACGTGCGCCGCGAGGTGCCCGCCGCCGGCGACATTGTGGTGCTGCTGGGCGGGGCTACCGGCCGCGACGGCTGCGGCGGGGCCACCGGGTCTTCCAAGGCGCATAAGCTGGAGAGCTTGGAGAGCTGCGGCGCCGAGGTGCAGAAGGGCAACGCGCCGGTGGAGCGCAAGCTCCAGCGCCTGTTCCGCCGGCCCGAGGCCACCCGCCTGATCAAGCGCTGCAACGATTTCGGCGCGGGCGGCGTGAGCGTGGCCATCGGCGAGCTGGCCGACGGGCTTGCCATCGACCTGGACCGGGTGCCCAAAAAGTACGACGGACTGGACGGCACCGAGCTTGCCATCAGCGAGAGCCAGGAGCGGATGGCCGTGGTGCTGGCGCCCGGCGACGTGGAGGAACTCACCGCCCTGGCCCACGAGGAGAACCTGGAGGCCACCACCGTGGCCATGGTCACCGAGGCGCCCCGCCTGACCATGAGCTGGCGCGGCGAGACCATCGTGGACGTGAGCCGCGACTTTTTGAATTCCAACGGCGCGGAAAAGCACGCAAACGTGCTGGTGTACGACTGCCTGCCCTATGAACCCCAGTGGAAGGGCGAGAGCTGGGGCGAAAAGCTGCACAGCCTTGTGAGCGACCTGAACGTGTGCAGCAAGAAGGGGCTTTCCGAGCGGTTCGATTCCACCATCGGCGCGGCCACCGTGCTGATGCCCTTCGGCGGCAAATACCAGCTCACCCCGGCGCAGGCCATGGCGGCCAAGCTGCCGGTGCCGGGCGAGACCACCACCTGCAGCGGCATGGCGTGGGGCTATAACCCCTACCTGATGGAGAAAAAGCAGTACAGCGGCGCGTACCTGGCCGTGGTGGAGAGCGTGTGCAAGCTGGTGGCCAGCGGCTTCCGGTACGAGGACGCCTACCTCACCTTCCAGGAATACTTCCAGCGTTTGGGGAGCGACCCCGAGCGCTGGGGCCAGCCCTTTGCGGCGCTGCTGGGCGCGCTGAAGGCCCAGGTCGATCTGGGGGTGGCCGCCATCGGCGGCAAGGACTCCATGTCCGGCAGCTTTGAGAGCATGGACGTGCCCCCCACCCTGGTGAGCTTTGCCACCGCCATCGGCAGCACCAAAAACGTGATCAGCCCCGAGTTCAAAACGGCGGGCGACCGGGTGGTGTGGCTGGCGCCGGGCTACAACGACCTGCGCCCGGCCCACAAGAGCCTGAAGGCCATTCTGGCCCAGGTGGAGGCACTGACCGCCGCGGGCAAGGTGAAAGCCGCCTGGACCCCGGGCTACGGCTGCGCCGCCGAGGGCCTGTTCAAGATGTGCCTGGGCAACCGGCTGGGCTTTGCGTTGGCCGCAGGCGTTGACCCCGAAGCCCTGTTCCGCCCCGCTTACGGCAGCTTTATGCTGGAGCTGGCGGAGGGCGCCGAGGCCGAGGGCGCTTTGGAACTGGGCACCGTGACCGAAGAGTATACCTTCCGCCTGGCGGGCGAGACCGTGGACCTGGCCGGCCTGCAGGAGGCCTATGAGGCAAAGCTGGAGCCGGTGTTCCCCTACCGGGGGGCGGGCGAGGCCGTGGAACCCGTGACCTACAGGGCTGAAAAGCGGGCCGCCCCGGCGGTGGGCGCGGCCCGGCCCAGGGTGGTCATTCCCGTGTTCCCCGGCACCAACTGCGAATACGATACCGCCCGCGCCTTCCGGCGCGCCGGCGCCGAGCCGCAGGTGCTGGTGGTGAACAACCTCACCCCCGCCGCCGTGGCCGAGAGCTGCGAGGCGCTGGTGAAGGCGATCCGCACCAGCCAGATTGTGATGCTGCCGGGCGGCTTTTCCGGCGGCGACGAGCCGGACGGCAGCGCCAAATTCATCACCGCCTTTTTCCGCGCCCCGGCGGTGGCCGAGGCGGTGGCTGAGCTGCTGCAAAAGCGGGACGGGCTGATGCTGGGCATCTGCAACGGGTTCCAGGCGCTGATCAAGCTGGGCCTTGTGCCCTACGGCGAGATCCGCCCCCTGACCGCCGACTGCCCCACCCTGACCTTCAACACCCTGGGCCGCCACCAGAGCATGCTGGTGCGCACCCGCGTGGCCTCCAACAAGAGCCCGTGGCTTTCGCGCTGCGAGCCGGGCCAGGTGCACACCGTGGCCATCAGCCACGGCGAGGGCCGCTTTGCGGCCAGCCCCCAGGCGCTGGCCCAGCTGCGGGAGAATGGCCAGATCGCCACCCAGTATGTGGACCTTGCCGGCGCGCCCAGCATGGATCTTTCGGCAAACCCCAACGGCAGCGTGTGGGCCATTGAGGGCATCACCAGCCCGGACGGCCGGGTGCTGGGCAAGATGGGCCACTCGGAGCGCAGCGGCGACGCGCTGTATAAAAACGTGCCCGGCGACAAGTACCAGCCCCTGTTCGAGGGCGGCGTGGATTACTTTAAAATTTAAAGGAGGCCGCAGATGGCGCACGATAAATATATTTCGCCCTTTGAGACCCGCTACGCGAGCGGGGAAATGCAGTATATCTTTTCTGAGGACAACAAGTTCCGCACCTGGCGGCGGCTGTGGATCGCGCTGGCAAAGGCCGAGCAGGCCCAGGGCCTGCCCATCACCGACGCGCAGATCGCCGAGCTGGAGGCCCACGCCGACGACATCAACTACGAGGACGCGGTGCGCCGTGAAAAGGAATGCCGGCACGACGTGATGAGCCACGTGTACGCTTACGGCCTGCAGTGCCCGGGCGCGAAGGGGATCATCCACCTGGGGGCCACCAGCTGTTATGTGGGCGACAACACCGACGTGATCGTGATGCGCCAGGGCCTGGAGCTGGTGCAGAAAAAGCTGGTGGGTGTGCTGGCGCTGCTGGCGAAGTTCGCCGCCCAGTATAAGGACCTGCCTTGCCTTGCCTACACCCACGGCCAGCCCGCCCAGCTCACCACGGTGGGCAAGCGCGCCACCCTGTGGATGAACGAGCTGTATATGGACTGGGAGGAGCTGCGCCACCGCACGGCCGGGCTGGCGCTGCGGGGAGCCAAGGGCACCACAGGCACCCAGGCCAGCTTTATGGAGCTGTTTGAGGGCGACGAGCAGAAGATCCGGGCCATGGAAGCGGACATCACCGCCCAGCTGGGCTTTGACAGGGTGGTGCCGGTGAGCGGCCAGACCTACAGCCGCAAGGTGGATTTCCAGGTGCTGAGCGCCCTTTCCGGCATTGGGCAGAGCGCGATGAAGCTTGCCACCGACCTGCGGCTGCTGGCCAATTTTAAAGAGATGGAGGAGCCGTTCGAGAAAAACCAGATCGGTTCTTCGGCCATGCCCTACAAGCGCAACCCCATGCGCAGCGAGCGGGTGTGCGCCCTGGCCCGCTACCTGATGGTGGACGTGCTGAACCCCGCCTTCACCGCAGGCACCCAATGGTTCGAGCGCACGCTGGACGATTCGGCCAACAAGCGGATCGCGGTGGCCGAGGCGTTTTTGGCGGCCGATTCCATTTTGAACATCCTGCTGAACGTGTGCGACGGGCTGGTGGTGTACCCCAAGGTCATCCGCGCCCGGGTGATGGCCGAGCTGCCCTTTATGGCCACCGAGACCATTTTGATGAAGGCAGTGAAAAAAGGCGGCGACCGGCAGGAGCTGCACGAGCGGCTGCGCCGGCACGCGGTGGCCGCGGCGGCCCAGGTGAAGGAGGAGGGCCTGCCCAACGATATGATCCGGCGGGTGGAGGCGGACCCGGCCTTTGGCCTGTCCCGCGAGGAGATTGAGGCCGAGCTGCGGCCCGAGGCCTTTACCGGCCGCAGCGCCCGCCAGGTGGAAGAATTTTTGGAAACCGTGATCGCCCCGGTGCTTGCCGCCCACCCGGAGGCCGCGGCCCAGCACGCCGAGCTGAGTGTGTGAGATGGTGAGGATCTTATTTGTTTGCCTGGGAAATATCTGCCGCAGCCCCATGGCGGAGTTCGTTTTTCGGGACATGGCCGAAAAGCGGGGCCTGGGGGGCCAAGCAATGGCGGCCAGCGCCGCCACCAGCAGCTACGAGGCGGGCAACCCGGTCTACCCGCCCGCGGCGGCGCTGCTGCGCAGGCAAGGGCTTGACCCGGCGGGCAAGCGCAGCGTGCCGCTGACCCAGGCGGACGGCGCGGCGTACGACCACATCATCGGCATGGATGCGGCGAACCTGCGGGACATCCGGCGCATCCTGGGCCCCGGGGCAAGGGCGAGGGTGAGCCGCCTTTTGGACTGGACGGCGCGCCCGGGCGACGTGGCGGACCCCTGGTACACCGGCGATTTTGAAACCACCTGGAACGATGTGAGCGCGGGCTGCGAGGCGCTTTTGAACGCCCTGTTCCCGGAAGCTTAAACAACGAAAAGCAGCGCCCCGGCCAGAGAACCGGGGCGCTGCCTTTTATGCAAGCCCGGCGCCGCTTTTCGACTGCCGTAAGTCGGACCAGAGTTTGTTCATAGGGGCCGCCGCGGCGGATCGTGCGGCTTTTCCAGGCGGACTGAAAAAGCTCTTGCAATGAAAGCGAGTGATATAGTATGAACCGTTTTTTGATAGTAGACGGCAGTAATCTGCTATTTCAAATGTTTTTCGGTATGCCGGCAAGAATAGTAAATAAACAGGGGAAGCCAATACAGGGGACACTTGGATTTGTGGGTGCACTGCTGAAGATAATCAGGAGGGTAGAGCCGACTCATATTGCGGTGCTGTTTGACGGAGAACATGAAAACGACCGTTCTGAATTGAATGTTGATTATAAAGCAAACCGTGTTGATTATAGCCAAGTCCCAGAGGAAGAGACGCCCTTTTCGCAGCTGCCGGATATATATGCTGCATTGGCTTACCTGGATATAAAATTTGCAGAAACTGAAATTTGCGAAACGGATGATTGGGTTGCAGGCTATGCACTGACCTATGGACAAGAGGCCGAGATCATTATATCCTCGTTTGACAGTGACTTTTTCCAGCTTGTAACCGACAAAGTATCGGTACTGCGGTATCGAGGGGACAGCACGGTTATTTGTACACCGGATTACATAAAAAATAAGTTTGATATTGAGCCGGAGCAATATGCGGATTTTAAGTCATTGGTTGGTGATGCGTCAGATAATATCAAAGGTGCAGATAAAGTTGGACCAAAAACGGCAGCCTATTTATTGAATAAGTTCGGAACGCTTAACAATATTCTTGTAAATGCGGAGAGCATAGAAAAACCGTCAATAAGAGACTCTGTCATTAGAAATGCTGAACATCTGCGAATAAACAAAAAAATCATCAAACTTGATAATACATCGCAACTGCCTTTTGAGCTAAACGAGCTTGCATATACCTTTACAAATGTAACCACAACCGATGTTTTGAAAGGAATAGAGTTATTCTGACATTCTTGTGAAAGGCTAAAATATGCTGGATACAAGCCGTGGTTTGTGCGAGCGGTGTATTTCGCTTTCAAAAACCGAAAGACTGCTATCTGCCGAAAAAGCAATTTTGTATTCTGATCATAATACTTTTCAATGGATAAAAACCTGCGCCCGCCCCAAAACAAGGGGCGGGCGCATTCTTCAGGGGGTGTGCGGCGGCGCGGGCGGGCAAAAGCGCACCATACAGTAAGCAAGGGCGGCCACGCCGAAGCCCAGCAGAAAATCGCCGGGACTGGCAAAACCCAGCAGCTGCCCGAAGGGGGCGACGGCCACCCAGTCGCCCAGGAATGCCAGGCGGGTGGAGGCGCCGGCCAGGGTGTAGCCGGAAACCCCGCCCGCGGCCAGCCGGTCGGCCAGCGCGGGCCAGCCCGCCGCAAGGCGCGCCGCCACCGGCATGCGGCCGCCGTTGGCGGCGATGACCGCAAAATTCAGCGCCGTGCCCAGCGCAAAGGGGGCGCACCAGCGCGGCTGGCGGCGGTTGAACCAGCAAAAAAGCAGCAGCAGGCCGTATTGCGCAAGGCACAGCGGCAGGGGCGGAACGCCGATTGCCCCGCCGAGGGCCTTTAAAAGGTAAGCGGCCAGGGGCAGCCAGAGCCCCCGCAGGGGGAAGGCCGCGGCCCGGCGCAGGCTGCCGCCCCGGCAAAGGCCTGCGGCAAGCCCGGCCAGCAAGAATAAAAGCAGCAGCATCGCCTCAGGCCCCCGCGGGGTCGAGCAGCAAAGAGAGGTCGGCATCGCCGCTTGCACGCCCGGGGTCGAGATCGGGCAGGATGCGCAGAAAGGCCTCCACCACCCGGGGATCAAGCTGGCTGCCGGATACCTCCCGCAGAACGGCCTCGGCCTGTTCCCGGCTCATGGCGCTGCGGTAGGGCCGGTCGGAGGTCATGGCGTCGTAGCAGTCGGCCACCGCCAGAATGGCGGGGCACAGGGGCAATTCGCCCGGGGCAGGGCCCTCTTCGGGATAGCCGCCGCCGTCGAACCGGTGGTGATGGTACAGCACCCCGTCAGTCACGGTGGAGGGCAGGTGGATGCTGTCGATAATGCGCCGGCCCACCTCTGGGCGGCGCTTGACCTGGTCGTACTCGGCGCTGGTCAAAGCGCCGGGCTTGCGCAGCACCGCGTCGTCGATGCCGATCTTGCCCACATCGTGCAGCAGGGCGGCCACCTTGATCTGGTACACCGTGCCGCCGGGCAGGCGCAGGGCGCGGGCGATCTGCTCGCTGTAATAGGCGACCCGCCGTGAGTGGCCACGGGTGTAGGGGTCCTTGGCCTCGATGGCCTCGGACAGGCAGGCCACCGTGCGGATGTGGAGCGAGCGGCTGTCGAGATACAATTTGAAGGAATAGCGGGCCAGCAGCAACGGCGCCATGAACAGCACCAGCAGCAGCACCCCGCTGCGCCGCTGCAGCACCAGGCTCACCAGAAGGCCCAGGGGGATCGTGCAGACCACGTTGGGCAGGATGCCCGCCAGATTCTGGCGCAGCAGGCCGCCGAAGGCCCCGCCGCCCCCCACCTGATAGTACAGGATGAAAAATACCAGGTTGGCGAAAATGGCCGTGCAGGCAAACACGCCCGCCGCCGCCACCGCCTGCCAGCTCAGGCCGCCGGTATAGCCGGTGAGGCGTGCAGTGAGCCGGAACGCAAGCCCGCCCAGCCAGATGGAAAACAAGATGTTGCCGATGTTGAACAGCTCCTTGCGGGGGGCGTGCAGCAGGGGCCAATAATAGCGGCGGGTTTTGGGATCCTGCAAAACGGTGGCAAGGCAGCACAGCGCATACAGCACCACCGTGACCTCCGGCCCGAAGGAGAGCATGCAGGCCACCACCGGCACAAAGCTGATGTCCATGGTCTTGCCCTGGGCGATGTAGATGGGCAGGTCCCGGGCCAGCACGCACAGCACGGCCAGGGTGAGCGCCTCCAGCCAGGGAAAGCCCGCGGGCGGGGCAAGATACAGGCGCAGGGCGCACAGGGCCAGCGCGGCGCCGCCGCACAGTGCCAGCGCCGCGATATAAAGGGTTTGCCGCCGGTGATCCTGCCTCATGGCCCTGCCTCCTTTGCAGAAAAAGCGCGCGGCATGCCGCGCGGGGTATGGTGTGCCGGCCGCCCCGGGGAAGGGGCGGCCGGAAAAGGCTTTAAAAACAGGCCCGGCGGAACTTGCCGGTCAAAGCCGATGGGTCGATCAGCGCACGTTAAAGAAAGCGCCGCTGGCCAGCAGCATGGCAGCCAGGGACGACAGCGCGAACAGAACGCGTTTCATCTTGTGATATAGCCCCCTTTTCAGGAACTCTGCCCCTTCGCTGGGGTGGGCAGGCTATATCCGCTCCGCTTGTGCCGGGCCTGTTTCAGTGAGAGAAGCGCCCCTTCAGCCGGGGCCGGGCCGCCCCGTGGGCCGGGGCAAAAACGAGAGCTGGCGGTTCACCGCGTCCAGCACGCTGCGCACCACCGCGGCGTCGGCATCCGGCTGGGTGTAGGCGCTGCCCAGAAGGTCCTTGCCGCCGGTGAGCGAGAGCACCTGCGCCACCGTGACGCCCTTGCCGGAAAGCTCGGCGCAGTCCACCGCGCGCAGCTCGTAGCGGGCGGCCTCGCCGGTGAAGGCGTGCACCGCTTCCAGGGTGGCCTGCGCGATGCACTGCCGGCGGGAAAAGGGCAGGGTGCTGCCGCGCGCCCGGCCGGTGCGGCACTGCCCGAAGCCTGCCAGGGTCACGCCCGCCTCCAGGGCGCGGCCCTGGGTGTGCACCTCCATGCCGAAAAAGGCCAGGCGCATCCCGGCGGCAGGGGCGAGCGCCGGGTGCAACTGGGCCACGCTGATGATCTTGTGGTCCACCTCGACCCCAAACCCGGCGCACAGGGCGGACTGTACGTCCCGAGCCACGGCCTTGGCATTCTTGCCGGCCCGGGCCAGCACGTGCACCTCGGCGGGCGAGCCGTCCGGCGCAAACACCACGTGAGCCGTTTCCACCGATTCCAGCCGGCACAGCAGCTGCTGCCAGCGGGCGGCCTGTTCCAGGGCCTGTTCTGTTTCCATGCCGCGGCCTCCTTACTGTTTAAATAGTAGGAAAAAGGAACGAAAAACCGTTAAAAACCACCAAAAACTTACGTTTCATTATACCGTATGCCCAAAGGGCGGTCAAGGAAAAAACAGGAAAGCCGCAAGACGGTAAATGCTGGAAAAGCATGGAAGCAGGTTTTGTGCGCCCCACCCGTGCCCGGCCTTGCAGGATGTGCTATAATACCGTTAAAAGGCCACCCCGGGGGCACAAAGCCGGGGGTGGGGCCCCGTGCCCCGGCGGCAACACAGAAAGGCGGGAATAGGAATGCGCGATCTGCGCCGGATGGACCGAAAACTGAGCGATGAAGACGCCCTGCGGGTGCTGCGGGAAAGCGAGTACGGCTTTCTTGCCACCGTGAACGGGGACGGCAGCCCCTATGCGGTGCCCATGGCGGGGGCACTGGAAGGGGAAGATACCCTGTATTTCCACTGCGCCCGGGCCGGGCAGAAGCTGGAAAACCTTGCGCGGGAGCCGCGGGCCTGTTACACCTGCGTGCTGTATGCAAAGAACCAGCCCGCCGAGTTCACGCAGGTGTATGCCAGCTGCGTGGCCGAGGGAAGGGTGCGCCTCGTGACCGACGAGGCTGAGCGCCAGCGGGCGATGCAGCGGATCATGGAAAAATATTCGGCCGAATACATTGGTACCCCCGGCTACCACAAAACGATGAAGGGCATGCCGGCGGTTGTGATCCTGGCGCTGGAGATCGAGGCCCTGCAGGGCAAGGGCAACCGGGGCCGGCTGACGGAGGGATGAAGCGTGCGGCTGGATAAATACCTGGCGGGCGCCATGCAGATCCCCCGCAGCGCTGCCCGCGCCCTGGTGGCGCGGGGGGCGGTGACGGTGGATGGGGCAGTGTGCAGAAAGGCCGATATGCCCCTGGCGGGCGGCGAGGCCGTGTGCGCCGATGGCAAGCCGCTGGACCGGGAGGAATATGTATATATCATGCTGCACAAGCCCCAGGGGGTCGTGAGCGCCAGCACCGACGGCCGGGACGTGACCGTGGTGGACCTTTTGGAGGGGGCTTACCCCCGGCGGCAGCTGTTCCCCGCCGGCAGGCTGGACAAGACCAGCACCGGCTTTGTGCTGCTGACCGACGACGGGGCCTTTGCCCACGATATTTTGAGCCCCCGCCGCCATGTGCCCAAGACCTACCGGGTGCGGCTGGATACCCCCGCCACGCCCGAAATGGCGCGCGCCTTTGAGGCGGGGGTGGTTTTGGCCGACGGCCAGGCCATGCGCCCGGCGGGGCTTTTGCCGGACCAGGCCGATCCCTTTTGGGCCACGGTAGAGCTGCGCCAGGGGGTATACCACCAGATCAAGCGGATGTTCGGCGTGCTGGGCGCGGGGGTGAACGCGCTGCACCGCACCGCCATTGGCGGGGTAGAGCTGGACCCCGCCCTTGCGCCCGGCCGGTGGCGGCCGCTCACCCCGCAGGAACTGGAGCGGCTGAGAGCCGCCGCGCAGCCCCGCAGCAAAAAGAAAAATTTGTAAGAGGCGCCGATTTCAAACTTTTTTCAAAGAACCAACACATTTGTACGATAAGGTAAAAAGGTAGCATTTTGCGCCCTTTTTCCCGGTAAACTCAAAAATACACAATAAATGGCATATTTTTTTGTTGAAATATGTTGCAAAAGTAAATTCCATTGTGTAATATATACACAGAGACTGTTTGGAATTGTTCAAAATCACAAACAACACTGTGGAAAACAGCATTGGCTGGAAAAGGGGAGCGAATCAAATGGCGAACAGAGTGTTTCAGGGTGTCATTTACCAGATGAAGGACGCCATCGGGCGCGGCGTGGGCGTGGTGGATGAGACCGGCACCGTCATCTCCTGCTCGGACCTGAATATGATCGGGGAAGTGCGGGACGGCTTTGTGGCCGAGCGGTTAACGGGCGACAGCTTTGTGAAGGACGGCTGCAGCTACCACCAGTTCAGCTCCAACAAGCACAACGATTACGCGGTGTATGTGGAAGGCGCGGACGAAGCCGCCGCCCAGTTTGCCAGCCTGCTGGCCATCAGCCTGCAGAGCATCAAGCAGTACCACGACGAGAAGTTCGACAAGGCGAATTTCATTAAAAACGTGGTGCTGGACAACATCCTGCCCGGCGATATCTACGCCAAGGCGCGGGAGCTGCACTTTGCCACCGACGTATCCCGGGTGGTGGTGCTGATCCGGGTGACCTCCGGGGCAGATATTTCGGCTTACGACGTGGTGAGCGGCCTGTTCCCGGATAAGCAGAAGGATTTTGTGTTCAATATCAGCGAGACCGACACCGTGCTGGTAAAGGAGATCAAGCGGGGAATTGACCAGCGTGACATTGAAAAGCTGGCCTCCAGCATTGTGGACACCCTTTCCGGCGAGCATTATATCAAGGCCGTGGTGGGCATCGGTACCCCCATCGGCAATGTGAAGGATCTGGCCACCAGCTTTAAAGAGGCCCAGATCGCCATGGAAGTGGGCAAGGTGTTCGATACCGAGCAGGCCATCATCAGCTATGACAACCTGGGCATCGCCCGGCTGATTTACCAGCTGCCCACCACCCTGTGTGAGATGTTCCTGAAAGAGGTGTTCAAGCAGGGCAGCATCGAGAGCCTGGACGCGGAAACGCTGTTCACCATCCAGCGCTTCTTTGAGAACAACCTGAACGTGAGCGAAACCAGCCGCGGGCTGTTCGTGCACCGCAATACCCTGGTGTACCGGCTGGAAAAGATCAAAAAGCTCACCGGGCTGGATCTGCGCGAGTTCGACGACGCCATTGTGTTCAAGGTGGCCCTGATGGTGAAGAAGTACCTGAATGCCAACCCTGCCAAATATTGAGCCCGTTCCCGTACAGTGCTTTTCAGATGGGCCGGCCGCGCGGCGCGGCCGCCCATTTTTTATGAGACAGGATCCCTGGAGGCGGTGAGGAGCCAGTTATGATCGTTTTTGAACATGTGAGCAAAATTTACCCCGGCGGGAACACGGCCCTGAAGGACGTGAGCCTGCACATCCACAAAGGGGAATTTGCATTCGTGCTGGGGCATTCGGGCGCGGGCAAATCCACCTTTTTAAAATTGATCCTGCGGGAGGAAAAGGCCACCAGCGGCCGCATTTTTATCGGAGGCAAGGAGCTTTCCAAGATCAAGGAGCGCGAAGTGCCCTATCTGCGCCGCAACATGGGCGTGGTGTTCCAGGACTTTCGGCTGATCCCCACCATGACCGCCTACGAAAATGTGGCGTTTGCCATGCGGGTGACCAACATCGCCGAAAAAAAGATCGCCAGCCGGGTGCCCTATGTGTTCAGCCTGGTGGGGCTGGCGGAAAAGATGGGAAAATACCCGGACGAGCTTTCAGGCGGGGAGCAGCAGCGGGTGGCCCTGGCCCGGGCGCTGGTGCACAGCCCCCAGCTCATCATTGCGGACGAGCCCACCGGCAACATTGACCCGGAGCTGAGCTTGGAAATGATGGAGCTGCTCACCGCCATCAACTCGGTGGGCATCACGGTGGTGGTGGTAACCCACGAGCACGATCTGGCAAAGCGCTTTAACAAGCGGGTCATCACCATTGACCACGGCAATGTGGTGGACGACTCGGCCAGTGTGGGGGAGGTGCTGCTGTGAACTGGTCCAGCTTTAAATATCTGGCGCGGCAGGGGCTGCAGAGCATGGTGCGCAACCGGCTCATGAGCGTGGCCAGCATCGGCGTACTTACCGTGTGCCTGATCATTACCGGCGTGGCCGCCCTGTTTACCCTGAACATCAACAGCCTGATGGATTACCTGGGCAGCCAGAATGAGGCTGTGGTGTATTTGCAGGATGATCTGTCGGACGAGGGGCTGGCGCAGGTGGACGGCGCGCTGCGCAGCATCAGCGGCCTGCGGGACGTGATCTACGTGACCAAGCAGGAGGCGCTGGACAACATGAAGGAGAGCATGGAGGACAAGGCCTACCTGTGGGACGCCTTTGAGGGCAGCGACAACCCCTTCTCGGCCACCTACCGCGTGATCCTGGACGACGTGGCCATGATGCCCGAGATCGAGCCGCAGCTCACCGCCATTCCCGGCGTGGAAGAGGTGATGGCCCCGGTGCAGATGGCCGAGCTGTTCACCAGCATCCACAAGGCCGTGACGCTGGTGAGCGTGATCCTGGTCACGGTGCTGGGCTTTGTGAGCATCGTGGTGATCAGCAACACCATCCGGCTGACCGTGTTCGCCCGCCGCAAGGAGATCAACATTATGAAATATGTGGGCGCCACCAACGGCTTTGTGCGCCTGCCCTTCTTTGTGGAGGGGGTGGCCGCGGGCCTGATTGCGGGGGCCATTTCCAGCGCGCTGGTGCTGGGCGGCTACCAGCTGCTGGTCATGTATGCGGCGGAGCTGCCCGGTTTTTGGGGCGGCATGGCGGCCAATGTGCTGCTGCCGCTGGCAAAGCTGTGGTACAAGGTGCTGCCTGCGTTCCTGGCGTTCGGCGGGGTGATCGGCAGCGTGGGCACTGCAACCTCCATCCGCAAGTATCTCAAGGTATAAAACGCTTTTTCAGAATAAAGGGAGGCCGAAAGGAAAACACCATGCTGTCATTCCGCGTTTCCATCCGGCGCGCAGGGTGCGCCCTGCTGGCCGCCGTTTTTTTGGGGTTCTGCGCCGCACCCGGCGTGGGAGCCGAGACCCTGCAGGAAAAAAGCGCGCGGCTTAAGCAGGAATACGAGCAAGCGCAAAAAGAGCTGGACGCCATCAACAACAACAAAAAGAAGGCGCAGCAGCAAAAGCAGGTGCTGGAAAACCAGCGCAAAATCACCGAGGAGAAGATCGAGACCCTGGTGGCCATCATCAACGAACAGATCGAGGCCATCGCCCTGAAAGAGCAGGCCATTGCAGATAAGCAGACCGAGATCGACGGCCGGTGGGAGGACTTCAAGGCCCGCATGAAGACCATGCAGATGATGCACGACCGGGGGGCGGTGGCCATGATCGCCAGCGCCGACAGCCTGTACGACCTGCTGACCTATTCCACCACCCTGCAGCAGATCAGCGAAAAGGACAACGAGGTGCTGGAGGAGATGAGCGCCCAGAAGGCCGCGCTGGAGGAAGAAAGACAGGCGCTGGAAACGGCCAAGGCCGAGCAGGAGGCCGCGAAGGCCGAGCTGGACAAGACGGCGCAGCAGCTCTCCAGCAACATCCAGCAGCAAAACACGAACATCAGCAAGGCCGCTGCGGACGCCGAGGCGCAGAGCGCGGTGGTGAGCGAAACCAAAAAGCAGTACGAGAAGGCGCAGGCAGAGTTTGACGCCTGGGTGCGGCAGAATTCCTCCAACGGCAGCGGCGTGTGCGCCGAGGGCTTTATCTGGCCGCTGCCCGGCTACGGAGAGATCACCACCTACTTTGGCGGCACCCAGAACCTGGGCGGCTACATTACAAACGGGCACAGCGGCATCGACGTGCGCGCGCCCAAGGGCACGCCCATTCTGGCGGCCCACGACGGCGCGGTCAAGTCCACCACCGGGCACTGGACCTACGGCAACGTGGTCATGCTGGACAACGGCGACGGCGTTACCACGGTGTACGCCCACATGAGCAGCATTGCGGTGGGGGTGGGCCAGCAGGTGAGCCAGGGCGACGTGATTGGGTATGTGGGTTCCACCGGCAACTCCACCGGCAACCACCTGCACTGGGAGGTGCAGATCAACGGCGTGCGGCAGAACCCCTTAAACTATGCCAGCCCCTGAACGCGAAAGAGAGAAGGACGGCACAATGAAGAACGGAAAGCGCGGCGTGCGCATCGCATGCCTTGTGATCGTGGGACTTATGGTCCTAACCCTGTTCAGCGGGCTCATTGCCCAGATCGCCTACGGCATCTGAATTTATACCCCCCGGAGGAAAAGCGTATGAACAAAAAAATCAGCGTCAGCCTGGCTATCACCATCGCCATCATTGCCATGACGGTCACCTTTTCGGTGACCATGATCCTGGCGCGCCAGTTGTTTGATCAGACCATCCCCTCGGTCAAAGAGAAGGAGAGCATGTATTCCAAGCTCTCGGAGATCGACAAATACGTGCGCGCCAACTATTATGGCGACATCCAGGACACGACCCTGAACGACATGATCGCCTACGGGTATGTGCTGGGCATCGGCGACAAGAACGCCAGCTATTACAGCGCCAAGCAGTATGCGGAGCTGCTGGACATCCAGAACGGCAACCTGCTGGGCATTGGTGTGGACGTGGTGAAGGATTCCTCCGGCTATGCGCGCATTACCGAGGTGTACGCGGGCAGCCCCGCCGAGGAGCTGAGCCTGGAGGTGGGCGGGTTCATTACCGCCATCGACGGCGCCGAGGTGAAGGGCATGACCCGTGACAACGTGGTGGCAAAGCTGCGGGGCGAGGCGGGCACCGAGGTGACCGTGAGCTATATGGCGCCCGACTCCACCACCAGCGACTTTACCGTAAACCGCAGCAAGTATGTGATCCCCAGCGTGACCTGGCAGCAGCTGGAAGAGGGCTACGGCTATGTGCGCATCCTGCGGTTCGACAGCACCACCCTGACCCAGTTCAGCCGCGCGGTGAACGAGCTGCAGGACCAGGGCGTGAAAGCGCTTGTGTTCGATGTGCGCGACAACGCGGGCGGCCTTTTGAGCGCCGCGGTGGACTGCATTGATCTGTTGGCGCCCAAGGGCGACCTGGTGTATGCCGAGTACAAGACCGGCGACCGCAAGCTGCTGGGCGAGAGCGATGATTCCAGCATCAGCCTGCCCATGGTGGTGCTGGTAAACAAGGGCACGGCCAGCAGCGCCGAGTTGTTTGCCGCCAGCCTGCGCCAGTACAACGGCGCCCAGCTGGTGGGGGCGAACACCATGGGCAAGGGTACCATCCAGGCCGAGCCGTACCGTATGTCGGACGGCAGCGCCGTGGTGATTACGGTGGCCAAAATGCTGACCGGCACGGGCGAGAGCTTCGACGGCACCGGGCTGAGCGTGGATGTGGAGGCGGCCCAAAAGGTGGATGCCGAGGGCGGCGAGCTGACCCTGGAAAACGATGTGCAGCTGCAGAAGGCCCTGGGTACGGCAAAGACCCTGACAGGCGGCGGCACAGGTGGAAGCGGCAGCGGCACAGGCGCCGGCAGCTCGTCCGGCGAGGCAGGCAGCGGTTCCGCCGGCGGGGAGAGCGGCGCTTCAGGCGAAGGGGAAGACGCCTCTGCCTCCGCAGCGGGCGAGCCCGCGTCCTCCAGCGAGGGCTGAACCATCCAGGATTGAACAGAGGCGGCGCCCCTGCCCGCGCCCGGCGCGGCCGGGGGGCGCCGCCTTTTTGTTTTGAGCGCAGTGTGATTTTGGAAAGGCGGTGGCACCCCATGCCAAACCTGACGGATATCTCGGTGATCCGGGAGCTGTGCGCCCGGCATGGCTTTACCCTCTCGAAGGGGTTTGGGCAGAATTTTATCGTAAACCCGGGCATCTGCCCCAAAATAGCCGAGGCTGCGGGCATTGGCCCGGGGTGGGGCGTGCTGGAGATCGGGCCCGGCATCGGCGTGCTCACCAAAGAACTGGCCCTGCGGGCCGACAAGGTGGTGGCTGTGGAGATAGACGCCCGCCTGCCCGCCCTTTTAAAGGAAACCCTGGCCGGGTTTTCGAATGTGGAGATCGTGCTGCAGGATGTGCTGAAAGCCGACCTGCGGGCGCTGATCGCCGAGAAGTTCAGCGGGCTGCGGGTGGCGGTGTGCGCAAACCTGCCCTACTACATTACCAGCCCCATCCTGATGCGCCTGTTGGAGGAAAAGCTGCCGGTGGAGCAGATCACCGTGATGGTGCAGAAGGAGGCGGCGCAGCGCATTACCGCCGCGCCCGGCACCCGCGGGGCGGGGGCGATCAGCTACGCGGTGGCCTATTACGCCGCCCCCAGGCTGCTGTTCACGGTGCAGCCGGGCAGCTTTTACCCGCCGCCCAAGGTGACCAGCGCGGTGATCCAGCTGGCGGTGCGGCCGGCCGCCGCGGTGGACACGCCGGACGAGGCAGAGTACTTCCGGCTGGTGCGGGCGGCCTTTGGGCAGCGGCGCAAAACAGCGGCAAATTCCATCAGCGCGGGGCTGGGCCTTGCAAAAGAGCGGGTGAGCGCCGCGCTGGCAGCTGCGGGCCTGCCGCCCGCGGCGCGCCCGGAGCAGCTTACCCTGCAGGACTTTTGCGCCCTGCAAAGGGCATTGAGGGGGGAAATGGTATGATTCGGATCGGGATCATCGGGGCGGGGGCCACCGTGGCCATTGCCGACGAACATGTGGAGGGCTTTTTGGCCGACGGGCGCTGTGCCGTTACAGCCGTTTACAGCCGCACCCAGGCGAGCGCGCGGCGGCTGGCCGCAGCCCACGGGCTGGGAGAGCAGGTGGTCTGCGGCAGCGCGGACGAGGCGTACGACAGGGCGGACGCGGTGGTAATCTGCACCCCCAACGACACCCATTTGAGCTACCTGGGCGCGGCGGCCGAGAGGGGCAAGGCCGTGCTGCTGGAAAAACCCCTGGGGCTGGAATTCGCGGCACCCGGGCAGGAGGAGCGGCTGCTGGCGCGCTGCGAGGGAAAGCCCGTGATGGTGGGCTATGTGTGCCGCCACTCCGCCCTGATGCGCCGGGTACGCGCCCTGGTGAAGGAGCGCATGGGCCGGGTCTACTGCTTTGAGGCCGAGCACGGCGGCGCGCGCCTGGCGGACCCCCGCCTGCCTTTGGAATGGCGCATGCGGCAGGAGGCCTCGGGCAGCGGGGCGCTGGGCGACTTTGGCAGCCATCTGCTGGATCTGGCCGGTTTTACCGCCGGGGTGCACCTGGTGCGCGCCGCGGGTTTTGGCGCCACCTTCCTGCGCGAGCGCCCGGCGGACGGCGCGGGCCGCACCCGGGTGGAGAACGACGACGCTTTTTTGTTCTGCGGCCAGGGGGAAAAGGGCGAGGTGTGCAGCTTTTCCACCAGCCGGGTGGGAATGGACGGCGCGCACCTGAAAATCAGCGGCGAGGGCGGCCTGATCCGCGCCCACCTGAACAGCGGGAAACTGTGGTTCTGGCCCAAGGAGAGGGCCGGGGCCTACGCCCCGCAGGAGCAGGCGGTGCGGGAGGACTATGCCGCCGACGGACCGGCGCAGTGGTTCAGCCGGCAGGCCTCGGCGTTTTTGGATCTGATCGAGGGGCGGCCGGGCGAGGGCTGCTGCACCCTGGCACAGGCTGTGCGCACCGAGCGCACCTTGCTGGAGCTGGTACAGGCCGCGGTGGAAAAGCCCCTTGCCCACAGCTGAAAAGTTTGCTATAATAAAGACCGCGGCGGCAAAAGCCCGCCGCGGGCATGCCGGCATAGCACAGTTGGTAGTGCAGCTGATTTGTAATCAGCAGGTCGGGGGTTCGAGTCCGTCTGCCGGCTCCAAAAGTACAAGGCAAAAAAGATATTTGGATCGAAAAGCCAGTGTTTTCAAGCCTTGTGAGGCCCTCAACTTTAAAAAGTTGGGGGCCTCGAATTTTAGAGATCGACCCACCCCAAAGTCACTCCGGCAGGAGTTGAACCTCCAGCGGCCAGTAGGTACGATGGGTGTAAAAGAAGAAAATCGGACAGAGCACAAGGGCGGCCCTTTTGTGGACCGCCCTTGTGCTTTGTCCGGGGACCGATCACATGAAAGCAGCTAAGCCAATTCCCGCTGTAATTGCTTCAGAAAGACCTCGGCTACCCTTGTAAACACCTGATACTTTTTCCAGACAAGATAAAGCTTCGTTTCCAACGCAGGCATGAGCGGCCGGAAGCACAGCAAGCTGTCGGAGCCGGTGTTGATCAGCTTATCAAAGGAAAGGGCGTAGCCCATCCCCTCCCGTACCAGGATTCCGGCATTGTAGGCCAGATTAAAGGTGGCCACGATGTTGATCCGGTCCGCCTTCTCACCGAACCACCGGGGAAAATCCTCTGTGATTCCCTGCCGGGAGCAGATCAGCGGCAGGCCCAATAAGTCCTCCATTTGGACAGCCTCCTTTCCGGCAAGGGGGCTGTCCTTTCGCATTACAAGGCCCCAGCGGTCAGAGTGGGGGACTTCCAGGTAATTGTATTTGGACAGGTCCACCTCCTGGGCGAGGACCGCGAAGTCCAGCAGGCCACGGTCCAGCCGCTCCGCCACATCCTCGGTATTGCCGCTGTACAGGTGCAGCCGGATACGGGGGTACTGCTCCTGCAGGGATTTGACACACCGGGCCAGGTATTTGACTCCGTCGGACTCGGCGCAGCCGATGCGGATATCCCCGCCGGTGATCTCCCCCAAGGCCTTGAATTCATCGGCGGTTTTATCCACCATGTCCAGGATGTCCTCCGCACGTTTGCGCAGAAGCATCCCCTCGTCGGTCAGCTTGACGCTGTAATTGCTGCGGACAAACAGCTTTTTGCCCAGTTCCCCTTCCAGGTCCTTGAGCTGCTTGGATAAGGTGGGCTGGGAGACATGGAGGCGCTCCGCAGCCCGGGTGATATTCCCCTCCCGGGCTACCTCCAAAAAATAGCGCAGAACACGAATTTCCATATAGACACCTCCTGTTTCCAGAATAGCAGAAATAGTTATTCTTTTCAAGAATAACTTGATATAGAAAATGGGTATTTGATATTTCTGGATCACAGACTTATACTCAAAACAACAGGAGGCGGTACCATGGCGGAGGCGTCCGACGTCCAAGGCATCCTTTATCAGAATCTGGTGGACGCGGGCTGTGACCGGGAGACGGTCCAGCGGTGTATGGCCCTATCCCAATGCGGGAAAACGCCTGAGTTGCTCCGGCTGCTCACCGGTCATCGGAAGGCCCTGTTGGATACGGTCCACCGAAACCAAAAACAGCTTGACTGCCTGGACTATCTTGTCTATCAAACAGAAAAAGAACAGTGTTAGGAGGAAGCACGATGATCCAATTTGATTTTAACAACCCTGCTCATCTGATTTTTGGCAGCGGTTCCATCGCTTCACTGGGCAGGCAAGCGCTGCCGGGCAAAAAGGCGCTGCTGTTGATGTCCAGCGGCAGGTCCGCCCAGGTCAGCGGCGCCTACGGCAAGGTGACCGCTCAATTCAGGGAGGCGGGCGTGGCGTGGGCCGAGTTCCCCAAGATCATGGAAAACCCTCTCAAGAGCATCATTATGGAGGGGGCGTCCTTTGCCCGCGACAACGGCTGCGACTTCATCCTGGCGCTGGGCGGCGGCGCGGTGCTGGACGCCTCTGCCGCGATCTCCGCCATGGCTACCAATCCCGGTGACCTGTGGGACTATGTGCAGGGCGGCACCGGTAAGGGCTTGCCCCTGGCGAACCCCGGCCTGCCCATCGTCACCGTCACCCTCACCGCAGGGACCGGCTCAGAGATCAACTTCTGGGGCGTCATCTCCAACCCTGATACCCACGAAAAGATCGGCTTCGGCGGCCATCCCTCCCTGATTCCAGTGCTGGCAGTGGTGGACCCGGAGCTGATGCGCACCGTACCGCCCAGGTACACCGCCTACCAGGGCTTTGACGCCCTGTTTCACAACACGGAGGTCATGATGAGCAGGGGCGTCAACCTGTTGAGCGAGACGCTGGCCCTCTCCGCCATCGAGCACATCGCCCGATATCTGCCCCGCGCCGTCCGGGACGGAAACGACCTGGAGGCCCGGGAGCACGTGGCCTACGGCAGCACCCTGGCGGGCATGACCATGCAGCTCACCAGCACCACCGCCCAGCACTCCATGGAGCATTCCATGAGCGCCTATCATCACGAACTGCCCCACGGCGCGGGCCTCATCATGATCTCAAAAGCCTTTGCCGAGTTTTTCATCGAGCGCCGCGCCTGCGACGGGCAATTTGTAAAAATGGCGCGAGCCATGGGCATTTCCGGCGCCGACAAGCCGGAGGATTTTATCGCCGCCCTGGTGAAGCTCCAAGAGGACTGCGGTGTGGCGGGGCTAAAAATGAGCGACTACGGCTTTACGCCGCAGGAGGCTCTGGCCCTGGCCAAAGGCGCCCGCTCCATGCAGGGCGGCCTGTTTGCCGCCAACCCCTGCGAGATGACCGACGAGGACTGCGCGGAGATCTTCCGGAAGTCTTACCGCTGAGCTGTGGGAGGACCTGGAATGAAACACGATGACCAAATCCTGTCCGGCCTGAGAGACCCGGAAGTCATGCGCGCCGCCAGCCAACGGGCGCTTCGGCTGACCATGGAGCTGAACGGGGCTTACCACACCCCGGAGCGGGTGCGGGAGCTGTTCTTTCAGCTCATCGGTAAGCCGTTGGATGAGACCTTCTGCCTGTTTCCGCCTTTCTATACCGACTACGGGCAGAACATCACGGTGGGGAAAAACGTGTTCATCAATACCGGCTGCCGCTTCCAGGACCAGGGCGGCATCGTTCTGGGGGACGGCGCGCTCATCGGCCACAACGTAGTGCTGGCCACCCTCAACCACGACGAGGATCCGACCAAGCGCCACATCCTCCATCCCGCGCCCATTATCCTGGGCAAAAACGTTTGGATCGGGGCCAATGCCGCCGTGGTTCCCGGCGTGACCATCGGAGAGGGGGCCGTGGTGGCCGCAGGCGCTGTGGTGACGAGGGACGTACCGCCGGGCGTGGTGGTGGGCGGCGTGCCCGCCCGCATCCTCAAACGAATCGAAACGGAGGCAGCAGAATGAAAAAGAAGGTCCTGGCCCTGTCTGCCAGCCCCCGGTGGGGCGGCAATTCAGAGGCCGTGGCTGACGCCTTTCTGGATATCTACCTGCTGGCGTCGGCGGCGGACGGGGACGAGAACGCTATGGAGGTTGCAGTGAAGGGTTTGGAGGGCTGGATTTCCTGCTTTGACCGGGCCAAGCTCTCCGGCGTGGTACGGGGCGTGGGCTTGGACATCCCCGGGGCCATCCAGGCACATCCCGCTCTCCTGGAGAAGGTGGCCCAGATGGGGCAGAGCTTATGAACAGGAGGCTGCATATGAGAAGATGGTTTTTACCCCTGGCGCTGGCATTCTGTACACTGACCCTGCTGATACTGCCGGCCTGCACGGCGGAGAATGACGCGGAGCCCTCCGCCGTACCCGAAGATATCCCCGCCTCTGACACCACAGGCGCGCTTATTGACATGGCCGCCGATACCCGGCACATGAAAACAGTACAAATCTCCGTGGGCGGCAGGGAATTCAAGGTTAACTTGGAAGAAAACGCCTCGGCCCTCGCTTTGGCAGAGCAGCTGCCGCTCACGGTAACCATGGAGGAGCTGAACGGCAACGAAAAATATCACTATCTCCCGAAAGACCTCCCCACCGATCCGGAACAGCCGGGAACCATCCAGGCCGGAGACCTGATGCTGTACGGCTCGGATTGCCTGGTGCTGTTTTACGAGAGCCTTGACAGCTCTTACGCCTATACCCGGCTGGGACGGATCGCTGACCCGGCCGGATTGGCCGAGGCCGTGGGCAGCGGAAATGCGGAGGTGACCTTCCGGATGGAAACACAGGAAAACGTACAGAGCACCAATACAGAAAACAAAATCCTGGTGGCCTATTTCTCGGCCACAGGCACCACCCAGCCCCTGGCCGAATACGCGGCCAATTCCCTGGACGCCGACCTCTATGAGATCGTGCCGGAGGTTCCCTATACCGCCGATGATTTAAACTACAATAACGGTTCCAGCCGGGCCAATCGGGAACAGTCCGATTCCTCCGCCCGCCCCGCTATTTCCGGGGGCGTGGAGGATATGAAGGATTATAACGTTGTGTTTCTGGGCTACCCCATCTGGCACGGCCAGGCGCCAAAAATCATCTGTACATTTTTAGAAAGCTATGATTTTTCCGGGAAGACAATCGTGCCTTTCTGTACTTCCCACAGCAGCGGCATCGGCTCCAGCGATACCAACCTCCACGCCCTGGCACCGGGAGCAGGCTGGCGCTCCGGCAGGAGATTCCCCGGCGGAACCAGCCGGGAGACGATCGCGAATTGGATTGACGGCCTGGAGCTGCCCCGGGCACCCGACACAACGGGCGTCGGGACATTCGACTTCGAAACAAGGACCGTCCTGCTTAACAGCGGCTACACCATGCCCATCAACGGCCTGGGGACTTACTCTCTGACCGGCGAAACCTGCTTTAGTTCCGTGTCCGCGGCGCTGGAACGGGGCGTCCGGCTTATCGACACCGCCTATATGTACCACAATGAGGGGGAGGTTGGGCGGGCAGTGCGCGAGTCCGGCATCCCCAGAGATGAAATTTTCGTTATTACCAAGCTCTACCCAAGTCAATTTGCCAATGCGGAAGATGCCATTGACCAGGCCCTAAAGACAATGGGACTTGATTACATTGACATGCTGCTGCTGCACCATCCGGGCGATGGAGATGTGGCTGCCTATCAGGCCATGGAGCAGGCGGTGGCCGAGGGGAAGCTCCGCTCCATCGGCTTGTCCAACTGGTATGCAGAGGAGCTGGAGGAATTTCTGCCCCAGGTGAGCATCACCCCGGCCCTGGTGCAGAACGAGATACACCCCTACTACCAGGAAAACGACGTGATCCCCTATATCCAAAGCCTGGGTATCGTGGTGCAGGGCTGGTATCCCCTCGGCGGCAGGGGCCACACCGCCGAGCTGCTGGGGGACGAGGTCATCTCCAGCATCGCCGCGGCCCACGGCAAATCATCCGCTCAGGTCATCCTCCGCTGGAATCTCCAAAAAGGTGTGGTGGTGATCCCGGGCTCCAGCAACCCCGACCATATTCAGGAGAACACGGAGCTCTATGATTTTGAACTGACCGAAGCGGAGATGGCGCGGATCAACGCCCTTAACCGGAATGAAAAGCATGACTGGTACTGACGCGCAGACATGCCACACCCTACAAGCCCCTGTCCATTAAGGAAAAGCGATCCCCGCCCTGCGCCAAACGGCGCAGGGCGGGGATCGCTTGTTTATCGGGGCGAAACACAGCAAGCAACGGTGGGTAGCCCACAGCCGCTGTTGTTTGCTGTTGTTTATTTTAAGGGCAAGGTTTGATTTGAATTGCCGTTTTGCATAAAATAGTCGTTTAAAAATAAATTATCGTTGACAAACCTGTAAAAAGAGCCTATGCTCAAACTACAAATAAGAATTATTTCTAATTAGAAAAGGATGTGAAGATCAATGGAGAACAAGCGATTGACCAACGAGGCCGGAGCGCCGGTGGCCGAGAACGAGCATTCCCTCACCGCGGGGCCGCGGGGGCCGGTGGCACTGCAGGACGTGTGGCTGCTGGAAAAACTGGCGCACTTTGACCGGGAGGTGATTCCCGAGCGGCGGATGCACGCCAAGGGCTGGGGCGCTTACGGCAGCTTTACCGTTACCCACGATATTTCCCGGTGGACCCGGGCGAAGGTGCTGCAACCCGGCGCAAAGACCGAGCTGTTCCTGCGCTTTTCCACCGTGGCGGGCGAGCGGGGCGCGGCGGACGCCGAGCGGGATATCCGCGGCGTGGCGGTAAAGTTTTACACCGAGGAGGGCAACTGGGACCTGGTGGGCAACAACACCCCCACCTTCTTTTTGCGGGACGTACATAATTTCCCGGATCTGAACCGGGCGGTCAAGCGCGATCCGCGCACCGGCCTGCGCAGCGCCCAGAACAACTGGGATTTCTGGACCCTGCTGCCCGAGACCTTCCATCAGACCACCATCGTGATGAGCGACCGGGGCATCCCCGCCACCTTCCGCCACATGCACTTTTACGGTGAACACACCTTCAGCCTGTACAACGCCAAAAATGAGCGGGTGTGGTGCAAGTTCCATTTCCGGACCCAGCAGGGCATCAAAAACCTCACCGACGCCGAGGCGGAAGCCCTGGTGGCAAAGGACCGGGAGAGCCATGGCCGGGACCTGTTTGAGGCGATCGAAAAGGGCGATTACCCGCGCTGGACCATGTATGTTCAGATCATGACCGAGGAGCAGGCCCTGCACCACTATGAAAACCCCTTTGACATCACCAAGATCTGGAAACACAGCGAATACCCCCTGCAGGAGGTGGGCGTGCTGGAGCTGAACCGCAACCCGGAGAACTATTTTGCCGAGGTGGAGCAGGCGGCCTTTACGCCGGCCCACGTGGTGCCGGGCATCGGCTTTTCGCCGGACAAATTTTTGCAGGGCCGCCTGTTTGTATACGGCGACGCGCAGCGCTACCGCCTGGGAGTCAATTACAACCAAATCCCGGTGAACCGGCCCAGGGTGGAGGTGCACGACTACCACCGGGACGGCCTGATGCGCACCGACGGCAACTACGGCGGGGCGCCGGCCTATTCTCCCAACAGCCAGGGCGAGTGGGCGGCCCAGCCCGACGTGATGGAGCCGCCGCTGGACCTTGCGGGCGCGCTGTATGCCTATGACCCGCAGGACGATCCCACCGACGACTGCTTCCGGGCGGGCGGCGATCTGTGGAGGGTGATGACCGAGGAGAAACGGGCGCTTTTGATCGAGAACACCGCCCGGAACATCGCCCCGGTGACCGAAAACGTGAAGTACCGCCACGCGGTGCATTGCTGCTGGGCGGACCCGGAGTATGGCCGCCGCATGACCGAGGCGCTGGGCCTTGACATGGAGCGGGTCAGCGAGCTGGCCAAGGGCGACCACAGGGCGCTGGTGCAGGCCACCCTGTGACCCGGCACCGGACCGTTGCGAACACAGCGAAAGAGAGCCGCCCCGCGAAGCCTTGTGCTTCGCGGGGCGGCTTTTTGAAAAAGCGGAGCCGGGCACGCCGGGGGGCGGATGAGCGCGGCAGCGGACCGCGATTGCAATTTTTGTTGGTTTCTGCTACAGTAAAGCAATAAAGGGGGCGAAAACATGAAGGTGCAGCGCCTGGATCGCGGCCTTTCCATCGCCATTGCGCTTTTGCTGGCAGCCGTGCTGGGGGCCGCGGGAGTGCTGTTTGCCGCCCTGTTCCGCTACGACCAGGGAAACCGGGGCCGGGGAGAGCTTTACCCCGTGGCCATCGAGGGCAGCTACAGCGAGGAGGGCGGCCCCTGGAAGCCGTTTACGACTGAAACTGATTTTGACAACAAGGAGCTACGCAGCATCACGCTGCGGGGGCACTTTACCCGCCCGCTGCCGCCGGGGGCGGCCCTGTTCATGAATGTGGACCACATGTGGGTGACGCTGCGGGTGAACGGCGAAGAGGTATTCCGCCTTGCCCCCACCGAAGGGGACGGCAACCCCACCAGGGCGCTGGGAAAGCAGTGGGTCACCTTTGTTTCGCCCGGCATCACCGAGGCGGACGAGGTGGAGCTGAGCTTTGGGAATTTGTATTGGAACGCGTATATGATCCAGTTCGACGAGCTGCTGCGGCACATGCACACAGGCGACGCGCGCATGATGCTGTTCGAGGCGATGCGTGAGGACGCCTGGACGTTGGGGATCGGCACGGTTTTTTTGTTTCTGACGCTGTTTTTGCTGGTGGCGGCGCTGTGCTGCGGGGCGCTGCGGGCGCGGGGCGCGCTGCATTTCCTCTGGCTGGGGCTTGCCTCGCTGTTTTCCGCCCTGTGGTTTTTTACCCTCTCGCCTGCGCCTACCCTGATTTTTCCCTGGCCGGTGCTGCTGAACGTGCTCTATTCCTTTTCCATGCAGGGGATGGCGGTGTTCCTTACCATGTTCGCGGCGGCCAATGTTTCCGGCTGGCGCCGGCGGCTTTTGCTGGCGGGCGAGGGCGTGCTGCTGCTGACCCTGCTGCTGGGGGTGATCAACCAGCTGCTCCGGGTGCAGGATCTGTATTCCGCCATTAATTATTTTTCGGTCTTTGACCTGGCCGTTGCACTGTGCATCGTGTTCTGCCTGGGGTACGAGGCGCTGCGCATGAAACGAAGGGCCTCCGCCCAGCTGCTCACGGCGCTGCTGCCGCTGGTGCTGAGCGCAGTGATCGAATTGATCAATGGTTATGTGCAGTTCTGCAAGGCGGCGATCCTGTTGGGGTGCGGGCTGATCCTGTTCTTTGTGATGGTGGGCGTTTATACGCTGCGCCGCATCCAGCAGAGCATGGAGAACGAAAAGCGCATGCTCGCCATGGAGAGCGAGCTGAGCCAAAGCAGGACCGCGGTGATGCTTTCGCAGATACAGCCGCATTTTCTTTACAACACGCTCAACACGATCATGAACCTGTGTTATACCGACCCGGACGCTGCGGGGCGGTCGGTAGCCAATTTTGCGAAGTATCTGCGGGGAAACCTGGACGCGCTTACAAGCAGGCGGCTCATCCCGTTTGAACAGGAGCTGGAGCACCTGAAACATTACCTGGGCCTGGAGCAGCTGCGCTTTCCGGACGTGCGGGTGGCGTACGATCTGCAGGCAGGGCCGTTCCTGCTGCCGCCCCTCACGCTGCAGCCCCTGGTGGAAAACGCGATCCGCCATGGTGTGACCCGGCGGGCGGGGGGCGGTACCGTGACGGTGGCCTCCCGCGAGAGCGCGACCCACTGGACCGTGACCGTGCAGGACGACGGAGTGGGCTTCGACCCCGCGCTGCCCCCCGCGGACGGGCGCAGCCACGTGGGGCTTGCCAATACCCGGGAGCGGCTGGCAGCCCTGTGCGGCGGCACCCTTGCGGTGAAGAGCGCCCCGGGGGCGGGCACCACCGTGACGGTGAGCATTCCAAAAAAGGAGGCGGGGGGCAAATGAGGGTCCTGTGTGTGGACGATGAGCCGAACGCGCTGGAAGCGTCGGAGCGGGAGCTGAAAAAGATCGAACAAGTGAGCGAGGTGAGCTCGTTTCTCTGCCCGGAAGAAGCGCTGGAGCACCTGAAAAGCCACGGGGCGGACGTGGCGCTGCTGGACATTGACATGCGCACCATGGACGGGCTGACCCTCGCCCGCAGGATCCGGGAACAGAGCCCCGGCACAAGGGTCGTTTTTTTGACCGGCTATTCCCAATATGCGGTGGAGGCGTTCCGGCTGCACGTGGCCGGCTACCTTTTGAAGCCCGCCACAAAGGAGGATTTTGAGGAGGAATTTGCCTGCCTTGGGCAGCCTGCGGCGCCTGCGGGGCAAGCGCGGCTCCGGGTGCAGTGCTTTGGCAATTTTGAGGTGTTTATGGGCGGCGTGCCGGTGAAGTTTGAGCGCAGCAGGACCAAGGAGCTTTTTGCCTACCTGATCGACCGCCGGGGCGCGGCGGCCACCACCGGCGAGCTGTGCGCCGTGCTTTGGGAGGACCGGCCGGACACCGCCTCGCAGCGGGGCCAGCTGCGCAACCTCTGGGCCGACCTGACCCGCAGCCTGCGGGCGGCGGGGGCCGGCCAGGCGCTGGTGAAAAGCCGGAACAGCTTTGCCGTGGCGGTGGATGCCCTGGACTGCGATTATTACAGCTTTTTGCGCAGCGACCCCGCGGCGGTGAACGCCTACACGGGGGAATACATGGCGCAGTACAGCTGGGCTGAAATGAGCCTGGGCCGCTTGGAGCGCCAGTTGGCGGCCCGGCGGCCGGTATAGGCCGGGGAACGGCGGTGTGATGCGCTTTTGGTGCGGTTGATCTGCTATAAATACCTTGAAAAAGAAGGGTAAGAGAAGCGGGCGGCACACCGGAACAGGGGGGCTGCCGCCAGGCTGCGGAAAGGGGCGGTTCCGTGAGATCGATCCAGACCAAGTTCATTGCGCTGATTCTGGGCTGTGTGCTGCTGTGCTCACTTGTGATCGGCGGGGCGGGTATTTACAACGCCCAGCAGATGGCCGACACCGACTCGGCCCAGATCATGAATCTGCAATGCTCGGACAAGGCGCGGGAGATGAACGCCCTGCTCTCCCGCATTGAGCAGTCGGTCAAAACGCTGGCGGTCTATGCCAGCGGGCATCTGGAAAGCGCGGAACGCCTGAAAAGCGACCCGGATTACCTGGAAAGCTACACCCGGCAGGTGGAACCGGTGGCGGTGAACGCGGCCGCGAACACCGAGGGCGCCATGGCGGTCTATGTGCGTTACAACCCGGAGTTCACCCCGCCCACCTCGGGCCTGTTTTGGAGCAAGACCTCGCTGGACGGCAGCTTCCGCCAGCTCACCCCCACTGATTTTTCCGGCTACAGCCCGGAGGATACCGAGCATGTGGGGTGGTATTATATCCCGGTGAAAAACGGCAAACCTACCTGGATGGCGCCCTATTTGAATGAAAATATCAATGTGAAAATGATCTCGTATGTCATCCCGCTTTACATGGACAATGAGACGGTGGGCGTGGTGGGCATGGACATCGACTTTGCCGTGCTGGAGGAGCTTGTGGATTCCACCCGGCTGTACCAGAACGGCTACGCCTTTTTGGTGGACGACGCGGGCAATGTGGTATGCCACAAGGAGCTTGCCATGGGCACGTCCATGGCTAAGACCGACGCCAGCCTGCAGCCGGTGGCGGAGGAGCTGGAAAACGGCACCAGCGGAAGTTCGCTGTTCAGCTACACCTGGCAGGGGCAGCAGCGGCGCATGGCCTTTCGCAGCCTGAACAACGGCATGCGCCTGGTGGTCACCGCGCCGGCGGCGGAGATCGACGCCGCCAAAAACAGGCTGGTGCTGCAGAGCCTGGCCGCCCTGGCGGCCATTTCGGCTTTGTCGGTGCTGCTGACGGTCTGCATGACCCGGCGGCTGGTAAAGCCGCTGAAGGAGCTGAACGCGGCAGCCCAGAAAATCGCCGCGGGGGATTTGAGCATCTCGCTGACCCAGCCCACAAAGGATGAGGTGGGCGTGCTGGCGGAGAGCTTTCAGCAAACGGTGAACCAACTGCAAAAATACATCAATTATATCAACGGGCTGGCCTACCGGGACCCTATGACCGGGGCCAAGAACAAGGCGGCTTACCAGGAGGCGGAGCACCGGCTGGAGGATCAGATGCGCATGGGCAGGCCCACCTTCGCGGTCCTTATGCTGGACATCAACGACCTGAAATCGGTGAACGACAGCTACGGCCATGATTTTGGGGACATGCTGATCATCGACGCCTGCAAGATCATCTCCAAGAGCTTCCAGCACAGCCCGGTCTACCGCATCGGCGGGGATGAATTTGTGGTGATCCTGGAGAATGACGACTGCGAGCGCTACGCCGCGCTGCTGGAGGTCTTTGAGCAGGAGATCGAGGCGCACAACCGCCAGGCCAGGCCGGACAGCCAGTTGTCCATTGCGCGGGGTATCGCCCTGTACGACAGCGCCACCGACCTTGTGTTCGCCAATGTGTTCAAACGGGCCGACGACGCCATGTACCAGAACAAGGCCGCAATGAAAAAACGCGCGGCACAGGCAAAAGCGGGGGCTGAACCGGAGCCTGTGCTTTGACGTGAGGGTAATGCAGGCGCACGAACCGGCGCCGCGCGGGATCTTTTTCGCACACGATGACCCTTTGGGGCTGCTTTAGCAGCACGCATTCCAGGGTGCAAAGGCCGGTGGGCCCCGCCCCGATCAGC
>ERZ857984.566-NODE-566-length-42168-cov-14.744473_pt1 | contig 42168 bp, 21 predicted proteins | sample MGYA00519914_ERZ857984 | MGnify/ENA primary metagenome ERZ857984 (study PRJEB31778, sample SAMEA3449417) | human gut metagenome | biome: human gut; feature: human-associated habitat; material: faeces | place: United Kingdom | collected 2010/2012 ... | reverse complement strand
GCGGCGGCTGACCGGCTTATGCTTGGTTTGCTTTGTACTTATCCACGAACAGGGCGACTCCCTGCTTTAAGACATCCATCTGGGTTTGAAGATAATATTCGTCCTCGAACATAGCGTAATGTACGCAGGCGCGGACGAAGATAAAGATCAGCGGGGTGATGACCGTATAGGGAATGCCTATCTTCGGCTCCAGCCGCTTGGCATACTCGGTATAGCGCTCGTTGACGCCCTCAAAGAATTTCTTGCCGTGCTCGATATACTTCGGGTGCGTATAGATCTGATACATCAGGCGATACTTTTTGCCGTGTTTTTTTGCCGTCCAGTAGGGCACCTCTTTCACAAACCGGACAACATCCTTGGGGTCGGTGGGCGCCATCTCCATAAAGTCGTCCTCGACCTTTTCCATGCAGTATGCCGTTGATTCGATGATCAGTTCATCGAGGTTTTTAAAATACGAATAAAGATTTGCCTTTGTGCATCCGCACGCGTCGGCCAACGCTTTGATCCCCGTGCCCGTCAGCCCGTTTTCAGCATAACATTCAAAGCACTTTTCCATCATTTCGCGTTTGCGCTCATTGTGCTGTTGCTCGGTTGTTTTCATGTTGCTTCGCTCCTTTATAAGTACCGACCGTTCGGTTACGATTAGTATAGCATAGAATTGTGATAATTTCAAGAGCGGCTTGCGAAAAGCTGCGAAAAAGCGGGACAGCCACTATAATTTGACTGTCCCGCCGTCCGTTATTTCACGGAGCGCTTTTTCTTTTTGCTTACAACCGTAGTGCCGATCACAAAACCGCCGCTGATGAATAGCAATGCAATCCACAGAGCCTGATTCCCTGTATCGCCGGTCCCCGGAGAATTTGCTTCCTCAGCAAGCGCCTTGATCTTCTCAGCCAGCGCATCGAGTTTGCCCAGAGCATCCTTGCCGAGCATAGCTTTCTCGTTCTCGGTAAGCCCCGCAACGATCTCCTTCACTCGGTCGAGCGCACTCTTGTCGCTGAGCTTGGCGTCATCCGCAGAGGGCAGCTTGTTGATTTCCTCCGCTGCCTTTTCGGCGTTGCCGATGGCAGCCAGCGCCGCCTTCACGGTTTCAAGCTTTTCTTCAAGGCTCCTGCTTTCTCCTTCGGTATAGTTGCCGCCGAAGTCACGCAGAGCGCCCTCCAAAGCCTTTTCCGCCTTTTCAAGAGGTTCTTTGTCCCGGAGCTTTACATTGTCCTTTGTAATATCCTTGACCGAAGTGATTTCATCGTCCTCGGCAGCGCGCTTTGCCGCTGCAATGCGGTCAAGGAGAGCACGTGCCGTGCCCTTCAGAGCTTCAAGAGCAGCTCTTTCCGCGTCCGTCAGGTTATCGACGGAAAGCAGCGTGTCGGTATCGGCGATCAGCTTTTCAATGTCCGCCTTGTCGGCGCTCGTCACCTTGTCGATATCGTAGCCGTTCACGGTGTCGGTCAGATGGGTGATCTCATCCGCAACCTCTGTGATGCGTTTATTCAGGTCCTTGCACTTTGCAGCCGCCTCGGTCAGCTTGTTCCATTCCTCCTCGGTGGATTCGCCGTCGTCAAATGCTTCGGCGATGTCGAGAATCTGCCGCTCGACTGCGGATATCGTCTCCGCATCGCTCGATTTGACATTATCGACCGTAATCTCCGCGATAACATCGGTGACAGACGAAATCGGCTTCATATAGACCGTATACTCCGTCACATTGCCCGCCTTATCCACTGCACGGATGGCATGGGTGGCGTCCTTGTCGCCTGCAAGGCTGAACACATCTTCGACAGTCTCGCCGTTCAAGATGACCGATTCAAGATTTTCATCATCGATCGCAACCTTCTTGGTCACATAATAGGTCTTGCCGTTCTCGATGCCGATGATTTCGGGTGCGGCGGTATCAAATGTCGCTCCGTCCGAGCCGATAAAGGTGACATTTCCGGCATTGTCCTCAATGCGGACATAGATGATGAATTTATCCATATCCTTTGCCTCAATATCGAAGTCGCTGTTATCCGTCCAATCGGTGATTGCACGAACCTCATTGTCAGTAAGCACCTTATCGGACTTGAAGTACAGCACAGACTTCACACCGGAGGCGTCGTCCTCTGCCGTCAGCTTGACATGGACATCGTCCTTAAAGAACAGACCGAAGGTAATCTTGTTGATAAACTTCTGGAACGCCGTGCGTTCGTTCAGCTTAACCTCACCGGTCGGCGCAGTCTTGTCGATCTTGTAGTTCTCGGTAACTGCCGCAGAAATAACTCCGGTTCCGGTGTTCTTCACGAAGAAGGTAAGCTTGCCGTTACCGGTTTCATCCGACGCCGTAAGGGAATCTGCCCACTCGCCGTTTGCCGTATCGGTCAGGCCGAGCTTGTAGCCCGCTTTTGCCGTGATAACAAAGTCGGTGTTGGTCCAATCATTGGAGTTTACCTCATACTCGCTGCCGTCAGCAGAATATTCCACGATACTCGCCGTAATGCCGCCGGGCTGAGTAAGCGTGTAGTTGCCGACGGTCACGCTGTTGCCGGAGAGAGTAAATGCCGTAAAGCTGACCGGGATGTTTTTACCGACCGTCACACGGTCAAAGGTGGGAACGCCGTTCACAAGCTCAAGTACATCGCCGTCGACCGCGCCCACAAGTGCAGGCGTGCCGTCGATCTCAGCGGTGTTTTTACCGTCATACTGCTTATCCCTGACCGCAAGGCCGGTGATTGTCAGCTCTTTGGCAAAGATATTTGCAGTGGTGCCTTCGGGCTGCGCCGACAGCACATAGTTTGCGGCGTCGTCTCCCGAAAGAGCAAAGTCATAGAACGTGACCGCCTTGCCGTTGCCGACATTCTTATCATTATACAATGCCTTACCGGGGACAATGGCGACCCTGTCGCCGTCAACAAGTCCGTCTAATGCTCCGACAGCGGTGATGGCTACATAAGCGTTGCCGTCGTAGGTTTTGTCGCCGACAGCAACGCCGGAGACAGTCACTTCCCCGGGCCTAATTTCAAAGGCCATCGTCGAGAACGCCGCGTTGTATATGTCGGTCTCAGCCGTTGTAATACGGATCGTATACCTGCCGACATTTTTCGGTGCGGCAGCGGTATATGCCGAATCATCCGCATCTGCAGGCTTGTATTCAACCGTCAGAGTACCGTCGGAATCGGTGCTGCAGGACGGAGCGTCTATCGGCTTTCCGTTATAGGTCTTTCCGTCGCTCGGCACATGGTCGATGCTCGGCGTCTTTTTGCTCACGGTCAATTTTACCGTTGTCACGGCAGGCTCGTCACCCAACCTGTATTCCTCACCCAACGGGTTATAGGCCGCACGGACGGTGTATTCGCCTGCTGCAAGAGCGGAAAGATAGCTGTTTTTAAGAGTTACGGTTCCGTCTGCGGATACCGTATAATCAGCACTGTCAAGAAGTGCGTCACCGTTATACAGCGCCGCCACGGTATTGCCGTTAAGGCTGACACGGAAGGAAACATCCGCGCCGTCAAGCTTTGTAAAGCTGACTGCTTCGGTGATCGCCTCGGCATCGGTGTAGACCACCACGCCTTCGGAATTGATAACGGTAATGTTGCCACCCGCATCTGTCACGCGGAGATAGACATACGCTTTTCTGTTCGGTTCAATGTTGAAGGATGCCGTGCCCTCTGTGAGCGTCAGCTCCGTCCAATCGCCGGTGATGGCGCTGATGTCGGCAAACGCGGTTTCGGAAAGCAGGTATTCCGCTTTTGAAAGTCCGCTGCCGTTATCCGATGCGGTTACCGTCACCGTCTGCGTCTTTTTGAAGAACAGACCGAAGGTGATCGTGTTCATAAAGGAATTGAATTTGTTCGTGCTTATAGTGATTTCCGCTGCGGGCGGAGTAATATCCGCAACGCCGAAAACGGTGATGACAATATCGCTCGTCACGGGTGATACGGTATAGCTGCCGCTGTCGGAATGCATCGGCGCACCGTTGACATCGACCATGAAGCTTTCGGTTTTGGAATACCCTTCGGCAATTTCCAGCGTGAAGGTATACTCCTGACCGTAGCCGACAAGCGGATCACCGCTGAGGGTATATCCCGCACCGCTGCTCAAAGTGACCTTATAGAGCATATTTACGGTTACCGTAACGCTCGTCGTGTTTCCGGCAACATCGGTGGCGATGACGGTATGCTGTTTGTTGTCGGGCATAAGGATATAACTGCCCAGCGTCAGCTGTACCTCTTCGCCGTCCACCGTCACGGTAAAGTCGTTATCGTCGGCAACGCTGAATTCGGCAGCACTGTAATAGGTCTTTCCGTTTTCAATGCCGGAAATTACCGGCGCGTCACTGTCGGTTGCCTCCACATAGCCGCAGGCGCAGCTCTTTTCGTGGGTTTCGGTATTCCAGCGGCAGTCATGTGCATGGGGTAGGACCGTGACATTTTTAAGACCGGTCACATAACCGTTTACGATTTCGCCGCTGTCCTTATCGGCGAAGGCACGGCCCTCCCCCAGATAGCCGGCAAGGGTGCTGACTTTGGAGTTTTCCGTCATGTCGATATCTGCGAACTGACCGCCGGAGATACGAGCCTCACTACTTTTCAGTCTAACATAATTGGTGAATGTACCTCCCGTAATGCTGAGCTTTCCGCCGGTAAAGGTGACCCATGCGTCCATATTGCGGTCTATGGTTACATCCGCTCCGCTAATTGTGCAATAGTCGACAGCGGCGCCCCGAATTTCAAGGGCCAGCCGTCCTTTACTCAGCGTTAAAGACCTGACTTCGCCACTGCAAAGGGTAAGGGCGCAGCCGTAATTTTCCTCGCTTTGCGCATCGGAAATTGCCTCATTGATATCTGTATATCCCCTGAAAACACCGGGCTTTGTGATAGCTGCCGCTATTTTCAGTCCGCAATACGGGCAGTTGCCGTCCGAATCCATTCCGACGTGCTCACATTTCATCACGGCAAGGTCGTACTGTCCGGCAGCCGCCCAGCCGGTTCTGTTTTCGGCGTCGGCACGGGAAACCCAGCTGTTCTTTGAAAACTCCGTTCCGATGCCGTCGTAGCGGCGGTAGGCATAGCCCTCGGGGAGGAGATCGGTCAGCTTCACACCGTTATAGAGATCGCACATTCCGGCAGTTATATGTCCGCCGGTGAATTTAAGCGTACCGCCGTAAACCGCAATGGAATAGGTTGTGTCTTTGCTGCCGCCGGCTGTCACCTCGCCGCCGTCTCTCACCGCAAGACCCAGAGTGCCGTTGCCCCTTGCGTCGATAACCGTCAGCTTGCCGCTGCGTCCGGCGCCGCCCACATTCAGCGGATATCCGCTGAGACTCTTTCCGTTGAGATCCAGCGTGAAGCCCACAGAATCCGTATCCGCATAAAATCCGTCGGGCAGCATGCTGTTCCGCGCCCAGAGCTTCACCGTGCAGCCGGAGTTTTCCGGCTTGCAGGCTTCCTTCAATGCCTCGGTAACGGTTCCGAAATGCGTTACCGCCTCGCCCAGTCTGAGATCCGCCGCAACCGTAATACCGCAGTGGCTGCAGATGTTGGTGTCAGGGTCGGGGTCGTGCCCGTCATATACCGTTACGGTGATTTCCGCCCGGTGACCGAGCTTATCCGTGACTACAATGGTCACAGGACCGTTTGCCGGAGGGATGACAAAACGGTTGTTTTCGTCAAGGGTAACAGGCTCGCCGCCCACCGTAACGGTGTCTATGTTCTCCTCAACTATGGTAGCGGTCACTTCATCGCAATAAACCTTGCCCGCTTCAACGCCTTCGATCACCGGCGCGGTGGTGTCAATAACAAAGCCGTCGGAGCTTAAATAAGTAACCTTGCCGGAGGCGTTGGTGATCTTTACATAAACGGCATATTTTCCGTCCGCATCGATGCCGATAGGCCCGGTGTAGGGAGCAAAGGCATTGTCGCTCCAGCTTCCCACAAAGTACATCTTATCACCGATAAAATATTCGACCTCAACATCCTCGCCGCTTGCATCCCCGGCGGTAACGGTCACGGTTTTCTCCTCCCGGAAAAACAGACCGAAGGAAATGAGATTCAGAAATCTCTGCCATGCGTTGCGCTCGTCAATGCGGATCTCGCCCCAGGGAAATCCGGTTGCCTCCCACAAGGCGGTGAGCGTGACGGATTGAACGCTCTCGTCCCCTGCAAGGTCGGCATAGGTCGTTGCTGTATGAACGGCTGTTTCGCCGCACATCCATCCGGCGAAATAATACCCGGGTCTTTTGGGAGATTCTATGCTTTCCAGCACACGATTTGTCCATTTCACATCGGTCTTGTCAGCAATCGCCGTGCCGCCGTTTGTATCAAACCTTACGGTATAGGACGGCTGCGCCTGACCGCCGATGGTAAAACAGTGTTCCGCCCTGCCGCAAAAGCTTCCCGTGCCGCAGATCGTCACCTTAGGTGCCTTTGCGGAATCAAACCCGTCATCGCCCGGCGAAAGGGTATACGGATATACGTTGTTCTTATAGGTTACGGTATAGTCCGTGCCTTCCTCCAAAACGGTAAGCACCTCCGGATCGGTCCGATGAGCAAGCCTTGTCAGCTTCTTTTCGCTTCCGTCGAACAGGCAATTTTCAAGCCCGGAAAGGCGAAGAAGTCCGTTTTCATAGCAGTATCCCAGATCGTATTTCCCGCAGAGACGGCATTTGCCGTATGCATCAACGTCATGGTCGAACCGCTTTCCGTTGACGGTGCTACCGCAGAAGGTCATGTTTTCCTCCGGAATACCCGGCAGGTTCTTTTCGTGCAGGCCGTCATAAATGCGGTAGTCATCGGGTTCCTCCTCGTATTGCTCTGTATGGCGCAGGGATTCTACGGTGCTGTCCGTGATTTGGATTTTGACATTCAGCCATTTGCTGTAGCTGTCTTTTCCGATACCGGGAACATAAGTGCCGGAGCTGCCCGAGCGCAAGGTGCCGCCTTTGGCGATCACATTACTGTTTTCAATGATGATCTCCAGCGTTGCGTCGCCGGTCGCATGATAGCCCGCACCGATTGCAGGGCACATCCTGTAAGTGGTGGCATCTACCGTGCTGTTTGCAATGCGGATCCGTGCGTCTTCCTTAAATGAGGTGTACCATCCGCCGCCTATTGCCGAAGCATCCACAGCCACCGGCAGATGAAGCTTGCTGTCCTGTATGTCAATACTTTTAAAGGCGGCATACTTACCGCTGCCGATACAGCATCTGTTGGAGTAATGATCGTCGGCCATGCTTATGTCGCTGCCGCGGATCACGATTTCACCCACAGCGGCATTATCGGCATTGCCGCCGATCATAGCCCCCGTTATCACGGTGCAGTCGGTAATTTCCACTTTTTTCAGCGTACCCGCACGTTTCATATAGATTCCGCAGGTATGGATCTCGGAATTCTTAAGAATAATACTCGATCCGTCCCCGCCCTGTATGCTCCTTGGCTTAGGCAGGCTTATTTCGCTGTTTTCGACAATGAGAGTACCGTTATTGCCTACGGAAATTCCCAAGTAGGTATCGTTTCCGTTCACGGATATAACACGGGAATTTTGAATGAGAATTTTATTTCCTTCTTCAAGGGGGTTGCCGCCGATAAGATTATATTTGCAGTTAAACAGAGGGAGATCGGCATCCGTGATCGTGATATCGCCGACGCTTTTATCCGCCGACGCACCGATACAGGGACCGGCCTCGCTGTAAAGGGATTTAACGGCATTGCCGATAATGGTGATCGATCCGTAATCGAGTTTGCTTGTTCCGCCTATAGCGGCGCCGTTGCCCTCTGCCGAAACGTAAATTTCGCCGCCGGTGATAAGCAGGGACGCGTTTTCGGTATATTTCTCGGTTTTCCATACATTTGCACCGCCGATGCCTGCCGCGCCGCCTTTGCCGTACGCATGGATAACACCGCCGTCGATCAAGAGGCTTTTTCCGCTGCCGATACCAACGGAGGGAGGAAAATTCGATTCTCCGCGTCCGGTAGCCTCAATATTGCCGCCGTGGATGGCGACATCCGCATAATATCCGCCGATTCCCGCTCCGCTGTAGACAGTGGAGGCGTTGATGTTACCGCCGTTTATGGTTACAGTACCATCATGCCACAAACCGATACCGATGCCCTTCGGCCAGTAGTATCTAGTCGAATCTTCTGTTACGCCGGCTATCGCCGTAACATCGCCGCCGTTGATGGTAATGTTTCCGCCTTTCCCGGCGCCGATTCCGCAATCCACGCCCCTGGCTATGACGGTGCCGCCGTTGATGGTAACGCTGCCGCCCAACTCGTATTTATTGGTTCCGATCCCGACTCCGCTGTCGAGAGCACTTGCAAGGTAGCTTCCGGTGGATGCGTCGACAATACCGCCGTTTATGGTAATATTACCGCCCTTTATGCCTTCGCTGGGATAGCGCATATCGCCGGTCCCTCCGATGCCGGAAGCGCCTGTCCCCGCCTTTACCTTGATATGGCCGCCGTTGATGATGACATCTCCTTCATCCCGGGAAACGCCCCTTGTCCTCCCGTCTCTTCTGGCATGGTAGCTTTTCATACCGATGCCGGGGGTATTATTGCGGAACTCAGAGATCCATTCGGCTTCCTCTTTTTCCTCTTTAGGAATTCCGTACAGATCGATGGCATCCGGAATACACGCCGTCAGCTTACCCATGGTTTCGGCATCGTCAGTCTGACCGTAGATGGTAAAGGTGTCGCCGGCCCCCAGGTCAATGCCCCATTTTGCATCCAGCTGGGCGCCGTCCGTCAGAATGAATTTCACATCACCGTTCAGGCGGATACGGCTGGTGACCGTCACATCGCCGCTTATTACATACCAGCCTGCCGGCAGGTCATAAAACGGGTTATTTTTGATGTCCGGCTCGAAATAGCTCGTCAGCTCGGTATAGGTAAGACAGCCCTGCATCCGGCCGTTTTCGTCCAGATAAGGGACCGGAGGCATACCGATGCTGTCCTCCGACCACCGGGCCACCAGCATTCTGACATTTCCGGGCACGGTCGAGCCGGGGGCATAGGTATTCCCGTCGTCGCCCACCCACACAAAGTCTGCCGAAGCGGGATTGCCTTCGGAATCGGTCAGGTGCTTGGCTGTGGGTGCCGTAAACGATGCCCCCTGCCGCGCGATCATCCGGACAGGCCCGGTATCGCCGCCAAGCTTGCCTTTGTTCAGATTGATCGTTACCGCTCTCAGATCTTCGGATTCGATCTCATCCGGTATTTCAAGAATCGGGCGGTAGCCTATGCCCGTGCCGGACGACGGAGAGGCGCCTACAAAGCTGTCGGCCTCATCGCCGCCCCGATACACGCGCATGGAGGTATCGTCGGCAAAGGCATCCTGCCCCCAGGAGGGCGATCCCTGCCAATTTTTGATATAGTTTCTGGTGAGGCTTGCGGGGTCGATCTCGCCTTTGACACGGATGGTATCCCATTCGTTGTTCCACGGAGTGCCGCGCACTTCCGTTTTGTTCAAATAGCTGTCTGTTCCCGCCGAGGGCGCGCGCATGGTATAGCTCACACCGCCGCTCTCAAAAGGCCTTCCGAAAATAAAGTCCTTTTCATTCAGCTCATCCCAGCTCACATCCCGTGTCACATTGTAGTTTGCAACAAGCAGGCTCCGGCTGCCTTCGGCCACTGCCGAGGAGCCGCCGTTTTGAGCATAGGTATAGACCGTTCCCGCATAGATAAAGGGCACACAGTCAAGGGAGCCGCCGTAAAAATCGGTGTTGGCATCCCCGGGAATACCGGCATCGGAGAGATTGAAATAGTATGTCGAGCCGGCTTCAAAGGAAAACTTCTCCTCGAAGATCCAGCAGGCGGTAAGGGTATTTACTTCGGCGGGGACGGGGTCGCCCACTCGGTAAATGTTCCCGTTTTCATCCCGCCAGTGGAAGTTGTTTTTCTTCAGATTCGTGGCGAAGTACATTTCGGTATTCGTGGGCGCGGAGAAGTCCTGCCCGGCTTTTACGATGATTTTGATTTTCCCCGAAGTCCTGCCGGCGGTGCTCCACACATAGCCGCCGTTAAGGTCGAGAGTGACCGCCTTGAAATCCTTTTCCGTGAGCTCGGCGGGTATTTCCAGAACAGGGCGTATGCAGGTATCGTTCCCTTCCGATCTCAGCTCGCCGTTATCAAACCTGCGGCTCGATCGTTTGGAGGCGTCCTCGCTGAAGGTATCCTGTCCCCAGCAATAAGAGTCGTTGCCTGTTATATATCCCTTATTCCGGATGGCATCCCATTCGTTGTTTTCCGGGATAACCGTACCCTCCTCCGAAACTCCGCTGCCCACCGTGGGCGCACGCAGAGTGTAGGTTAATCCGCCGCTTTCAAAGGACTTTCCGTAAATAACATTGCCCAAATGCAGTCCGTCCCAATCGGTACCGATTTTCAAAGCCTCCGCAGAAACAAACAGGCGATGGTCATAGCAATAACCGTATTGCGCATCGCTGTCCGTTGCCGCCGACGCGGCAGCGGAGGAATCGGCCTTCCCTGCCGAAGCGGCGTTCAGCACATAGGAATTCACCGTTCCGACATAAACGAACGATTCATAGTATTTGTACAGGCCGTTAATCATACCCCCTATTTGAAACCAATAGATTTCGCCCTCCTCCAGGGATAGCGGCTCCCGGGTTTGATCGGCATTTTCTGCCGACTGTCCGTTTTCCGCAGCGAAAACCAACGGCGTGACCGTAGACAGCGCCATGCATAAGGTCAGCAGGATACTGAGTATTCGTTTCTTCATTTTCCGTTACCTCCGTTTTTCAGCCTCAAACAAGACTATTTTTCTTTTTCAGTACAATGTACAGGACCAAGCCGAGGTTACCAAGCAACGCAATCCCCGCAACGATACCGACAGCAATCAAAGCAGGCGAAGCTGCGGATTCGGATATGTTTCCGGAGCCTGCGGGGATGGCTGCGTCCGCCGCCGCTTTCACGCCGGTGTCTTTCTCACCGATCCACCAGTTTCCGTTTTCGCCGATGAAGGGGGGCAGACCGTCCTTACCGTCCGCACCGACAACCTTGCCGAGATTGACTGCATTGCCGTCCGTATAGGTGAGAACAAGCTCGCCGTCTGCATTGATCTCCGCTTTGACAATTCCGATGCCGTCCTTACCGTCTTTGCCGTCAGAGCCGTTAACACCGTTTGTTCCGTCCCTGCCGTCCTTTCCGGCGTCGCCCTTATCCCCTTTGTCTCCATTATCGCCCTTATCTCCGTCCTTGCCGTCAATGCCGTCTTTACCGTCAACTCCGTCTTTACCGGGGGTCCCGTCTTTACCGGGGGCGCCATCTTTACCGGGGGCGCCATCTTTACCGGGGCACCGTCTTTACCGGGGGCACCGTCCCTGCCGTCGGCACCATCCTGTCCGTCAGCGCCGGTCGCCTTCATGCCGAGCGAAGTCCATGTCTGACCTTCATCATAGGAAACCTCCCATTCACCCGTTTCGGCATTGATACGAAGCCTTGGTGTGTTTGCGCCTGCCGATTTCAGCGGAAGCTCAAGCAGATCGCTTGCGTAATCGGTTTTGCGGTCGCCGTTGCACTGCTCATTGAAAACAAACAGCCGATCGCCTTTTTCCGCATCCACAGCAACAGGCAAAGTAAGTGTCAAATTCCCGTTTTCCATGCCCGTCTCGCTCACATTTTTAAGTCTGCCATAGTATTTTACGGTTTCGCCGTTGATCACCATTGCGGAAATATATTCGTTTGCGCCGGTTTTCGCTCCCTCGTAATCAAAGCGAACGCTGTTTCCCGAATGGGATTTGAGCGTTGCAAGGAAACCGCTTCGGTCGCTGTCCGATAGCGTCAGCTTCCATTCGTTTCCGGTGTATTCGGAAATCGGGGTCAATCCTCCGTCAGGCTTTCCGCCCACAGCAGCGGAGGTAAAGAGTACGGAGCTTGATTTTAAGCTAAAAGCGGGACGTACACCATACCATCTGGTGACATTGAGCCCAAAGTATAAGACACCACCACCACCACGCACGACGGCAGAAGGGATGCCGTCGATGTAATCTTCTTCGCCGGGGGAGCGCAGCCACCAATTGCTTGAATCCCAAGTCGGATGTTCTTTATCCACAATTCGCAGATCATTATTTACCGCAGACGCTTCCGCTGTGGAAAGCGGCCAGAATACAGCGTTATCCACCTGAGCTCCTGCTACACAGTCGGTATTTTCTCCGTTATAACTTCCGCTTGTAAGCGTCCGTTTCTTTACGGCAGCATTTTCTTCTGTCGTCAGCTTTTCTGCAAGCGCGTCTACTGCGGTTTTCAAATCACTCGGTGCGTATTCGTTGCTTGCTCCGTTACCGGCAAATTGCATAACTCCCATATTGCCTGCCGCAAGCAGGGTCATATCCCCCTGTGCGCTGGTAACGCCGCTTCCGTCATAGCCGATCACGCGCCATGCGCCGGGATTATTTTCATGGTTTTGCCCGAAATACACGGTCGGTGCGGTCGCTGTATTTATATTTTTACTTAGTGCATCTGTGCCAAGCTGTACCTTCCTTTGCAGACGCAAGCGTAGTGTGCTTTCCTTCCGAATATTGTAATCTGTCAGCGTGCGCCCGTTCTCAAGCTCTTTTTCGCCCAAAAACAGTCTTTGCGCATCGGGAGAAAAGCCCGTTTTATCCCGAATTTTTTCCTTGACATCGTCAATGCTGTCGGCCCCCTCAACCTCGAGCGTTAAAATTGCCTGACCGACAATTTTCAAGTCAATGAAAATCGCCATTGCGCTTGCCGTGATCGGCACAAGGCAGAACAGCATACAAAGAGTGAGCAGAATGCTGATTAGTCGTTTTTTCATTTCTTGCTACCTCCGTTTTCGTGTAGGTCGGCTCAGTCAAGAGCGGTGATTGTAATGGTGCCGCTGAACTCCACAAGAAGTGTATTGTATTCCGATTGCTCAAATAAAAATTTCAATGTTATATCTCGGGCTGATGCGTCATACATTCTGTTGAAGTTAAAGGAATGATAGTCGTTACTATACGGAAGTTTTGTTCCATCTCTTTTTATGCGTGTAATATTCCTGCAAAAATCTGCATCCTCACTGCTGTCTGTCATTTGGATGCCATAAAAACCGCTGTTATCGGAAGCGTTTGAGCTGACTCCCAGAGAGCCGCTTATAGTGATATTGTATATATGTCCCTTTTTCAGTGTAATTTCATTTGCGGAAGCTGAAATCAAACCGCCTTTGTTTATTTTTGTGGTAAATTCAAATCTTGCGGCATGGTTTTGAAGAAGAGCCGTCCCTATTGACGCTTTTGCATGAAAATACCCCGAACAGCCGCCGTTCTGACCGGGGTCGCCCTTGTCGCCTTTATCGCCTTTGTCGCCGGGGTCACCTTTGTCGCCCTTGTCACCCTTTTCGCCGTCAACACCGTCAGCACCGTCAATGCCTGCGGCTTTTACGCCGGTGTCGGTTTCTCCTATCCACCAGTTGCCGTTTGCGCCGATGAACGGGGTGTTTCCGTCCGCACCGTCCTTGCCGTCGGCTCCGTCTTTTCCGTTTATACCATCCTTGCCGTCAAGACCTTTCAAAACCGAAAGATCGTACAGGTTCAGCCATATTTCATCGCCGGTGTAGCGCCATTGCAATGTGTTTTCGTTCACGCGGAACTCCGGCGTTTTTCCGTTTGCTCCGTCCTTACCGTTCTGTCCGGTGGGGCCTGTGATGTCGGCTATCGCCACAAGGTTCTGCCACTCATCGCCCTCGTAACGCCACTGTATGTGGGTTTCGGCTCGTTGCACCTCTATGTTTTTGGCGTTAATGCCGTCTTTTCCGTTGATACCGTCTTTGCCGTTAATGCCATCTTTGCCGTCAACGCCGTTAATGCCGTCTTTTCCGTTTATTCCGTTTATTCCGTTCTTGCCGTCGATGCCGTTCTTACCGTCGATGCCATTCTTTCCGTCGATGCCATTCTTTCCGTCGATGCCATTCTTTCCGTCGATGCCGTTCTTTCCGTCAGTGCCGTCTTTACCGGCTTCTCCGGCAGCACCTTTCAGCTCGGAAAGCGCCACCAGGTCGTGCCAGTCGGTTTCATCGCTGTATTTCCACTGGATAGCAGTGCCGTTGTTCCGCACCTCAGGCAGTGCGGCGGCGTTGGTCTTTGCCGCTTTGCTCCATCCTATGGCAAGCACGATGCAAAGTGACAAGAGGATGGCGCAAAGGGCCAAAAGTGAGCCTGTGAGTAGTTTTTTCTCTGTTTTCATCTTCTTTCCTCCGTTCGTAATTGGTTATCACGGCGAAGCTTTGCACCGCTGCCCACGCCGTAAATGAGCGGCGGCTGACCGGCTTATGCTTGGTTTGCTTTGTACTTATCCACGAACAGGGCGACTCCCTGCTTTAAGACATCCATCTGGGTTTGAAGATAATATTCATCCTCGAACATGGCGTAGTGCACGCAGGCGCGGACGAATATAAAGATCAGCGGCGTGATGACCGTATAGGGAATGCCGATCTTCGGCTCCAGCCGCTTGGCATACTCGGTATAGCGCTCGTTCACGCCCTCAAAAAACTTCTTGCCGTGCTCGATATACTTCGGAAGTGTATAGACCTGATACATCAGGCGATATTTTTTGCCGTGCTTTTGGGCCGTCCAGTAAGGCACCTCCTTCACAAATCGAACAACATCCTTGGGGTCGGTGGGGGCCATCTCCATAAAGTCGTCCTCAACCTTTTCCATACAGTATGCCGTTGACTCAATAATCAGCTCGTCAAGGTTTTTGAAATACGAATACAGATTTGCCTTTGTGCAGCCGCAGGCATCGGCCAGGGCTTTGATCCCCGTACCCGTCAGCCCGTTTTCCGCATAACACTCAAAGCATTTTTCCATGATTTCACGCTTCCGCTCATTGTGCTGTTGCTCTGTTGTTTTCATGTAAATTGCGCCCCCTAATTGATATGAACGTTCGTTTAGCATTAGTGTAGCATAGAGTTGAGACTATTTCAAGAGCAGCCTTTAAAAGGGGCCGCAAAAAAGTGAGGGCAGCTATAAGCTGACTATCCCACCTGTTTTCTGTTATTCCGCCCGGAGATTATTTTACAATACGGAAATGTCACGGCTGTTTTGACCGCACGGCAGAAAAAGCGGCCTGGTTCTCAAAAGAAAACCAAGCCGCTATACCATGTCATACCGTGTTCAGTTGATAACTGGGGATTTGCCCTTTGCGGACGGGCGGACTATCTTTTTATCAATCATCTATCTCCGTCTCGTGATGAAGAATTGCGCCGGTGGCCGCGTCAATCTCATAGTCGTACTCCCTATTGCCGGACTTGAACTCTACTTCATAAATAATTGTGCCGTCCTCTACATCCAGCTGAATGTTCATGTCATAGACCGTGTTCGCATCCACACCGGCGTGGTTCAGCGCAATGGATTTTGCCTTAGCGTGGCCAATGTCCTGCGCCGTTCCGGGCTGTGTGGGCTTTGCAAGCTGAGCCTCAGATGCTTCGTCGTCATCCGCCGCCTCCCGCTTGGTCTCTATAACTGCGCCGGAGTAGGCGTCGATCTTATACTCTATCTCCTCGCCGTTCCGGCCTGTGATCTCCACCTCATAATGTGCCGGGGATTCGTCCAGCTCCGGGTCGACCTCACTGTGCAATATCTCCGCTGCAGACGCCTTGCCGAACTCCGCCACAGCAATGTCCATCGCCTTGTCTTTACCGATGGGCATAGCGGGCGCACCTGCCTCTGCCAGGTCCTTCAGCTCCTCCACGGAGAGCTTTGCCAGTGCATCAAACTGCAGCTCCGGGTTGATGACAAGGACGCGATTCACCAGTGCCGCCTTCCCTGTGGAAATGTTGTTTTCCTGTGCCTGCTGGTCTCTCGCCGCATCCTGCGTCAGGGTCTGCGTCAGGACGGAGGCCTTCGCTTCACTGGTCTGCAAAACGCCGTCCACGGCGTCAGTCAGCTCCCGCTGAAGCTTTTCCGCGCGGGCGGTATCCTTGTCCTCCACCGAGATCATAATAGCGGAGGAAATGCTGCTGAGATAGCCGTTGCGCACAAGGCTGCCTACAATGGCGTTCACCGCCACATCCAGCTTGGCGCCCTTGAGATCGGCCCCGTCTCCCATATCCGCAAGGATCGTCTTTGCATCGTCATTGAGCGGCGCGCAGACCAGTACCTTTTCGCTCCTGCTGACCTTCAGCTCGATGCTGGGGTTTACATCCAGCGACACCACGGACGCCACCGCATTCGCCTGCTGATAGAATACACCTCCGCCGCCCAGCAGCATCACCGCAAGGCAGGCAGCGACGAGTGCCGGCCATTTTTTCCTTGCCGGTTTTCTTGTTGTCATATTGATCACCGTTCCTTTCCGCACTTCACAGCGGGAGAGAACGCCGCTCACATCGTCCGGCGCAGTTTTTTCAAGGGCCGAGGCCAGCCTCTGCTCCATCTTTTCGTTAGTCATCGGGCGTCATCTCCTTCCAGAGTACTTCGCATCTTTTTCAATGCTCTGTGATATTTTGACAGGACGGTAGGAAGCGTCAGCTCCAGCAAAGCCGCAATCTCTCGATGCTTCATGCCTGTGACCGCATGGAGCAGTACAATGCGCCGCTCCTCATCACTGAGAGCAGCCAACGCCTGCTGCAGCAGAATGCGCTCATCTGCATCCAGCCCGCACTCCTGTGCGGGGATGGCGTCCCATTCCTCCTCACTGAGTGCGGCATTTTTCTTTTCCCGCCGCAGACGCATCAAGCATAGGTTGCGGCACACGGTCAGCAGCCAGCCCATGGGTGACCCGGCGGGCCGGTACTGCTCCGCGCAGTCCCACACCTGCACATAGACATCCTGGGTCAGATCCTGGGCATCGTGCGCGTTTTTGAGGTACGACAGCGCCAGGCCGTACACAGCCGTTTTTGTCCGCTGATACAGCTCCGCCAGCGCCTCGCTCTCCCCTCCGGCAATGCTGAGAAGCAGCTGCTGCAGCTGGTGCCGCTCCTCCGCCGGGGCATATTCAGTTGTCATCAGCATACTGAGCATGGGCTTGCATCTCCTGTCATCCGGGTAATGCGCGAAGCGGGCGGTTTATTGCATGGGCTTAAAAAAAATATACTCTCTGCAGCTTCGTGTTATAGCGCGTCGGAAAGCTCCGCTTTTCTGATTCTGATTATACCTCCAAATCACGGAATAATCTACCAATATGTTCCGTGCGGGCAGCCGCCATGGTGAATGTCTGTTTTCGCATGTAAGCCCCACCGGTGTTCCCGGTGGGGCTTACGCATATTATCTATCAGTTCTTTTATTCCCGCCGCAAAAACAGCACACCCAGTGTGCCCGGCCCGCAGTGGGAGGACACGGTGCAGCCTGCCTGGGTCAAGAATACCTCCCGGAAGGGGGCCAGGGACTTCACCAGCTCCGTCAGCTGGGCCAGGGTATCCTCTGCGACGCCGCCGGAGTGGGTAATGAAGGCCCAATCCTCCACCACGGTCTTGCCCGCCAGCCGCTCGGTGATGTACTGCCGGTAGACCCGTTCCATGGTACCCCGATACTTCTTGCAAACCACCAGCTTGCCCTCCCGCATCTCCAGGCAGGGCTTCAGCTTCAGCACGTTGGCGCCCAGGGCCGCCACGCCGCTGCAGCGGCCGCCCTTCCACATGTATTCCAGGGTGTCCAGCACAAAGCTGGTGTCGCTGTGAGGTGCCAGGCGGCGCAGCTCATCGGCAATATCCCCGGCCGCCATGCCTTCATCCCGCAGCTTGGCTCCCTGCAGGGCCAGCAAACCGCCGCCGGTGGAGAGCTGGCGGCTATCCACCACATGGATGCGTCCCGCCTCCAGCTCCGCCGCGGCTATAAGGGCGTTCTGGCAGGTGCCGGACAGGTCTGCACTGATGTCGATGTGGACGATGTCAAAGCCCTCCGCCAGGATGGCACCAAAAAACTCCTTGAACTGCTCCGGACTCACTGCCGCCGTCTTGGGCAGGGTGCCGTCCCTATGGAAGTCGGCGTAGAGATCCTCGGAGGTATAGTGGCCATCATCGGGGAAAATACGCTCTCCGGTCTGGATGGTCAAGGGCACAGTGCGGATCTGAAAGCGTTCCAGCAGTGCCGGGGTCAGGTCGCAGGTGCTGTCATAGGTGATGCAAACAGGTCTGGGCATGAAGCGATTCCTCCTATTTTCTTCTTTTCCGTTTTAGTATACCCGGCCAACCTCAACACAGGCTCAAAAAAGCTCGATTTTTCAGGCGGGATGTGATAAAATCATAAAAAAACTAAGGAGGGCTCGCATGTTTCGAATTTTGGTAGCCGAGGATGACGAGAGCACCCGTCTGCTCATGTGCGAGGTGCTGCGCCAGGCAGGCTATGAGCCCTGTCCCGCCCGAGACGGTGTGGAGGCCCTGAAGGTTATGGATCATTTCCAGTGCGACCTGGCCATCGTGGACATCACCATGCCCCGGATGGATGGCATCGCCTTCACCCAGACCCTGCGGGAGGGCAACTGTGACCTGCCGGTGCTCATGGTGACGGCCCGGGTGACTCAGGAGGATAAGCGCCGGGGCTTCCGGGCAGGAACGGATGACTATATGGTCAAGCCTGTGGACGAGGAGGAGATGCTCTGGCGCGTGGAGGCGCTGCTGCGGCGCTATCGCAGTACAGCGGAGCGGCGACTGACGGTGGGCAGCACGGTTTTGGACCGGAGCGCCCTGCAGGTCATCACTCCCCAGGGCACTCAGCAGCTCACCGCCAAGGAGTTCATGCTGCTTCTGAAGCTGCTGAGCTATCCCCGGACTCTTTTCACCAAGCGCCAGCTTATTGATGATATCTGGGACCTGGACAGCGAGGTAGATGAGCACACCGTGGAGGTCTACATTTCCCGGCTTCGGGACAAATTCCGGGGCAATCCGGACTTTGAGCTGCGGACCATCCGGGGCTTTGGGTACATGGGGATGCCCAGGGAGGACGAGAATGAAAAAAAATAAGGTCAAAAAAGAGAATCCTCCGGCTCGGCTCCTATGGACCATGTTTTTGCTGGTGCTGGGAATGGTGATTGTATACGGGACCCTGGTGCTGGGTATCTTCGCCCTGGTCCAGCGCCTGGTGCGGCTGGACGAGAGCAACTACACCCTGGTGTGGCCTATTCTCTTTTTGACGGTGAGCGCCATTTTAGGCGTGGCGCTGGCCATCTTCATTTTTCGGGGATATTTAGCGCCGCTGTCCCGGCTGATGCAGGCCACCCAGGCGGTGGCCGCCGGGGACTACTCCGTGCGGGTAGAGCTGCGGGGGGCCCGGGGCGAGGTGGCGGAGTACATCCGCAGCTTCAACAAAATGGCTGAGGAGCTGGGCAGCGTAGAGATGCTGCAATCAGACTTCGTGAACACCTTTTCCCATGAGTTTAAGACGCCCCTTATCTCCATCCGGGGATTTGCCAAGCTCCTGCAGAACCCGGACATCTCCGGGCAGCAGCGGGCCATCTATGCCGGGACCATCGCCCGGGAATCAGAACGATTGGCGGCTATGAGCACGCATATTTTGGAGCTGACCCAGTTTGAAAATACGGAGATCGTGTCCGGCAAGACCCTATATAGCCTGGACGAGCAGCTGCGCCGGTGCATCCACCAGCAGGAGCGGAGCTGGCTGCAGAAGGGGCTGACCGTGGAGGGGGACCTGGATCCCACGGATTACTACGGAAATGAGGAGCTGGTAGAGCACATCTGGTCCAACCTCATCTCCAATGCCATCCGCTTCACCCCTGCCGGCGGACAAATCACCGTAGTTCTGCGCAAGGAAGCTGCGGAGATCACCGTGTCTGTCTCCGACACCGGCATCGGCATGGATGAGGAGACCCAGCGGCACATTTTCGATAAGTTTTACCGGGCGGAGCCATATCCGGACAGCCGCGGCAACGGCCTTGGCCTATCCATCGTGCGGCGGGCGGTAGAGCTGTGCGGCGGAGAGATTGAGGTGTTCTCTCAGCCCGGCAAGGGCTCCACCTTTACCGTGACGCTGTCCCCCACTGACCGGAATTGAGCTCCCTCCCCCCGGCGGCAGATCCTTCCACTTCCCGGTTGCAAAACGTGTTGAAGTCGTGTATAGTATAGAAATACCTATTGGGAGGTCATGCTATGAAAGAAAAAATGCAGCCGGGGAAGCTGGTCCCCCGGTACGCTGTTCCTTGGCTGTTGAGTGCCCTGGTGTGGCAGCTGGGCCTGTATTTTTTGGCCAAGCTGCTGACGGATGGCCGCTTCCATTACGATCTGTCCATTTCACTGGATGATAAAATCCCCTTTGTTCCCTTTTTCATGCTGATCTATTGGGGGGCGTATTTCTCCTGGGGAATAAACTATATCCTGGCCGCCCGAGAAAATCGGGACCACTGCCGCCGCTGCATTACCGCCGACATGATCGCCAAGGCCCTGTGCTTTGTGATCTTCCTGCTGCTGCCCACCACCATCGCCCGGCCTGAGGCGGATGGCAGCGGCTTTATCGGCTGGCTCACTCGCATCATTTACATGGCGGACACGCCTGTGACTCTGTTCCCATCCATCCACTGTCTGGATTCCTGGCTGTGCTGGCGGTTTTTAGTGAAGTGTAAAAAAGTGCCCCGGTGGTATAAATGGGTGAACTTTGTATTCTCGCTGCTGGTGTGCGCCTCCACTGTGCTGGTAAAGCAGCATGTATTCGTGGATATTTTTGCGGGCATCGCCGTGGCGGAGCTGGGGCTGCTGCTCTCCCGCCGGGTATGGGATAGCCTGGAGACGCGGAAACCGTCCGGAATATGAAAAACGCAGCCGCGCTTTTGGAGGAATACTCTATGAAAAGGATCATCTCATTTTTTCTGTGTGTGCTGATGACGGCGGCCCTGCTGGCCGGCTGCGGCGATAGAAAGCAGCGCACCACCTGGATCATCGCCGTAGACGGGGATTTCAGCCCCTTTGTGTGCGCCGATGCGAACGGCAAGGCTGTGGGCCTGGATGTGGAGCTCCTGGACGCCATCGCCCGGGATCAGAACTTCCGGTATGAGCTGCGCCCCTCGGATTGGGACACCGCCATGAGCGTGTTCACCTCCCACCAGGCTCAGGTTCTCATGGGCAGTATCGCCAGCTCTCAGGAGCGGATCGACGGTGGCTGGTTCTTTTCCCATAGCTTTTATAACGGCGTGACCCAGAGCATGGCCATGGAGCCCAGCAGCGACACCAATACTCTGGAGGACCTGGCCGGCAAGGCCGTGGCAGTGGTCTCCGGCACTCTGGGTGCCGCCTACGCCGAAAGCGTGAAGGATAAATATGGCTTCTCCATCGCCACCTTCAGCGATTCCCACTCCATGTACGCGGCGGTGCTGAAGGGTCGGGCGGCCGCCTGCTTTGAGGACACCCCCGCCCTGCGGGACAGCATCGCCGGCGGCGTAGCCCTGGAGCTGGTCCCCGGCAGCGAGGGGGCAGCCTCCGATTACTGTGCGGCTATTTGCGACGAAAAGGACCGGCCGTTTCTGGAGCTGTTCAACCAGGGCCTGGCCAACATCCGCGCCAACGGCATCTATGATGCCATCCTCGCGAAGTATGCGGATACCCTATAAAAAGCCTATGGTATATTTTGTGCAGTTTGCCAGTTGCATTTCCCCGTTGGATTTCGTATACTAAACCATCATAAGAAAGCAGAGGGACGGACATGACCCATTTTGCTATGAACAGCTGCAGCAAGGCCATCTGTATGGTCTGTTGTTGTTGTGGGCATTTTGGTCATGTATGTTCTGCTGGTTCGCCGAAAAACTGATTTTTTCGGATTTATTATTTGTTTATCGATCGGCAGAGGGTGCATGATGCATCCTCTGCCTTTTGTATTGAATGCATCGGCATCTCCCGCCCCACACAGAAAGGAAGATCATTGTGAACATCTATCGCTCTGCATCCCAACTGGTCGGCCACACCCCCCTGCTGCAGCCTGTGCGCTACATGGAGCGGCTCCGCCTGCCCGCCACCGTGCTGGTCAAGCTGGAATCCTTCAACCCCGCCGGCTCCATAAAGGATCGTGTAGCCCTGGAAATGATTGAAGACGCCGAAAAAGAGGGCAAGCTCCTGCCCGGCGGCACCATCGTGGAGCCCACCTCCGGCAACACCGGCATAGGTCTCGCGGCCATGGGCCTGGCCCGTGGCTACCAAGTCATCCTCACCATGCCCGAGTCCATGAGCCTGGAGCGCCGGCAGCTGCTGGCCGCCTACGGCGCGCAGCTGGTGCTGACCCCTGCCAAGGGCGGTATGGCGGGCGCCGTGGAAAAGGCCCAGGAGATCGCCGCTGCGATCCCGGGCAGCTTCCTGGCCGGTCAATTTGATAACCCCGCCAATCCCCGGGCCCACTACCGCACCACAGGCCCCGAGATCTGGCACGATACCGACGGCCAGGTGGACATCTTCGTGGCCGGCGTAGGTACCGGCGGCACCGTTACAGGCGTGGGCCGCTACCTGAAGGAGAAGGACCCCCACGTGCGGATTGTGGCCGTGGAGCCCGCCGCCTCTCCCCTGCTCTCCGGCGGCAAGGCCGGGAGCCACGGGCTCCAAGGCATCGGCGCCAACTTTGTGCCGGAGAACCTTGACCGCAGCGTGGTGGACGAGGTGATCCCCGTGTGGGAGAAGGATGCCTACGCCGCCGCCCGGCTGCTGGCCGGTACCGAGGGCGTGCTGGTGGGCATCAGCTCCGGCGCCGCCTTGCACGCCGCAGGCCAGCTGGCCCGCCGCCCCGAGAATGCCGGCAAGACCATCGTGGCCCTGCTGCCCGACACCGGTGACCGTTACCTTTCCACACCACTGTTTCAGGAGTGATTTATGATGAGTGAAAACCATATCTGCGCCGCAGCCAAAGCCATGGCGCAAACCTATACCACCGGCTCCGTACCGCTGTACGGCAAGAAGCTGCGTCTCCCGGACCGGCAGGCTGTGATCCTGCTCATAAAGGACATCCGGCGGCTGATCTTTCCCGCCTACTACGGGGAAGCGGCTCTCATGAGCCTGGCCCCGGAGGACTATGCCGCGCTGCTCTTGGAGCGCATCGAAAAGCAGCTTTTCCGGCAGATCGCCTTGACCCTGCCGGAGGAGCAGGAGGATCGGGCCGCGGAGCTGGCCACCGAAATGGTAACTCGTCTGCCCAAAATTGCCCGCATGGTACAGCTGGACCTGGAGGCCACCTTTGACGGCGATCCCGCCGCCGGCTCCCGAGAAGAAATCCTGTTTTCCTATCCCGGCCTGTTTGCCATCCTGGTATATCGGGTAGCCCACGAGCTCTACGAAATGAAGATCCCCATCCTGCCCCGGATGATGGCCGAGTACGCCCACAGCCACACGGGCATCGACATCCATCCCGGCGCGCAGATCGGCGATCACTTCTTCATCGACCACGGCACGGGCATCGTGGTGGGTGAGACCACGATCATCGGCGATAGGGTAAAGCTCTACCAGGGCGTGACCCTGGGCGCCCTGTCCACCCGGGATGGGCACCATTCTCAGCCCGGCAAGCGCCATCCTACCGTAGAGGACGATGTGACCATCTACTCCGGCGCGACCATTTTGGGCGGCAATACCACCATCGGCCGGGGCAGCGTGGTGGGCGGCAACGCCTTCCTCACCAGCTCCGTGCAAAAAGACACCCGGGTGGTGATTCACGCCCCGGAAACCGTGTTCAAAAGCCGCAAGGGCTAATAATAACCAATAAAAGCAGCCCTCGGCCAACCGGCCGAGGGCTTTGCAGCTATCTCAAAGCTATTATTTTGCCAGCGGGGCGGTTTTCTTGCTGCCCAAAAGCAACGATGTGATGAGCGCTGTCAGCGGCACGGCCAAAATTACGCCAATGCTGCTGGCGATGCCGCTGATGACCTCCGTCGCCATATAGGGCGAGCTGACGAGCTGCCGGGGATCCAGTCCCAGGGAGCACAGGTAGATGATAAACACCAATCCGCTGCCCAAAAATGCCAGGATCAGCGTGTTGGTCATGGTGCCCACCATGTCCCGGCCGATGTTCATGCCCGAGTGGAAAAGCTCCTTGCCGCTGCGATCCGGGGCCACGGTATGCACCTCCGTCAATGCCGAGGAAATGCTCATGGCCACATCCATCACCGCACCCAGGGCGCTGATGACCACCCCCGCCACCAGCAGACCCCGCAGGCCCAGAGGGGTGCCCGTCTGCCGCAGCTGCAGCAGCGGCTCCACCTCCGCCAGCCGCAGCCCATCAACGTGCAGAAGCCCCTGTGCCAGCAGGCCGAACAGCAGTGCCAGAGCCGTACCGGCGATGGTGCCCAGCGCCGCGCAGATGGTCTTGCTGGTCACGCCGCCCAGGATCACCATGGTCACGACGGTGATGTATGCGCACACCAAAAATACCGTCAGCAGCGTAGGCGCGCCCTTCATCAGCAGCGGAATCATAATAAAGAACAGGCACACCAGCGTAATGGCCAGGGCCACCAGGGATTTTGCGCCCACCTTACCGCCCACGGCCACCGTGGCCAGCAAAAACAGGCCCACGATCACCGCCAGGCCCACGGCCCGGTCATACTCATATACCGTGGCGGTGTGGTTGCCGTCAGAATAGGTGGAGATAAGTATCACTGCCCGCTGGCCGGTTTTCAAGGCCTGGCCGTACAGCGGACCCACATAGTTGCTGACCTGCATGGTCTCGCCCTTGTACTGGCCCGTGCGGATCTCAGCCAGCAGCAGCTGCTCGCCCCGATAGCCATTGTCGGACACGGGATCCTGCTCGGTGCTGTCCGACAGGATATCGGTGATGACGGCGGTCTCATACTCGGCGTAATCCTCGCCCCGGGACTGCGGCTGCTCATGGGTCGCCGCCAGGGCCCGCACGATAATAAACACCACCACCGCCGCCGCCAGGATGATGCAGCTGAGACGATTTTTGCCCCACCAGGCTCTTGCGTCCGGCCTTGTGCTTTTCCCCTTGGATTTTTTCATAGGAGCAACCTCCGTGTCCTCATTTTTTTCAGCATAGCAATTTCTCCACCCGATGTCAAGAGGCAGGTTCCGGCGAAGCAGTTTAGGCATTTTTCATAAGATAAACAAAATTTTTCCGCCGTTTTTCACTAAAATAAAAAAACCGGTGGCAATCTGTATCGGGATGTGCTAAAATATCTCCATCAACACAAAAAGTTTGCTCTCGTTTCCCGGCATCCTTCACAGCCTGCTGTCCTGGTCGACGGAATTCCAAGTAGCATTTCTTACAGCGGTTGTGCAGGGTCGTCTTCCCACGCAGTTGGGGCAGGCGGCTTTTTCTGTCTCTGCGGATTTCACCCAGGTTTAACAGAGGCGCGGTTTCGGATTTTTCATAGTGGCTTTATGATGAAAGAACGGACCCGCCTACCCGGGCCCAGGGGGCAAGCTACCGTGTAACAAGCTACCGTGTAAAATGAATAGGAGGGATCAGATTTTGAAGAAGAGAGGACATAGCAGACGTCTGCTATCCGTGCTGCTGGCACTGGTGATGCTGCTGTCGCTGCTGCCCACAGCGGTGTTTGCAGACACAACGCCGAAGGCAACGCTGATAACGGACGCCTCCACGCTGAAAGCCGGCGACCAGATCATTCTCGCGGCGTCTGCCAACGGCAAGACCTACGCTGCGGGCAGCCTGTCCGGCAAGCTGCTCACAAGTATTGAAACCAACCCCACTGACCCGGCAGACACCGTGGAGATCTTCACGCTGGGCGGCGAGGCCGGCAAGTGGACGCTCACCGCGTCCGACGGCAAGCAGATCTATACCGCTGATGCCAAGGCGCTGAACAACACCGGCAAGGGAACCGGTACATGGACCATCGCCATTGACGACAGCGGACTGGCCACTGTGGCCAGCACGGATTCGGCCTGCGGCCGCATCCTGTACAACGTCAAGTCTCCCCGGTTCCTGAACTACACCTCGGCCACCAACGTGAGCATGCTGCTGCCCAGCATCTATCGGCTGGAGGTCTCCCCCGCCCGTCAGAGCGGCATCGTCACAGACCTGACCACCCTGCGGGATGGCGACAAGGTGGTCGTATTCAACCCCGCCAATGGGAAAACTCTGTCCACGGAGTACACCGGCCACTACAACAAGGGCACCGATGTGACCCTGGCCGACGGCAAGCTCGAGGGCTTTACCGACGCCGATAAGTGGACTCTCGGCATTAACGACGACGGCACCTACACCTTCGCCACCGCCGATGGCAAGAAACTGGCCATGGGCACAGACTTCACCAGCACGCCCCTGGACGAGGTCAACCGGAACTGGAAGATCACGGCAGTGGACGGCAAGGACGCCACCTTCTACATTGACAACACCGGCCGCACCGACAAGTATCGTCTCCAGTGGTTCACGAGCAAAGGCAACTGGAGCGCCTACACCGGCACCGGTGACGCCTTTGAGCAGCAAATCTACCTGGTGGTAGAATCCGGCTCCGAGACCCCCGACCCTGAGCCGGGACCCACCGCCCTCATCAAGGACGGCAAGTATGTCATCTATAACCCCGGCAGCGGCAAGGCCATGTCCGCCGACGCCACCGGCACCTATTACCGGGCCGGTAAGGATGTCACCGTCACCAACGGCAAGGTGACAGACCCCGCCGAGGACCTCATTTGGACGGTCACCTCCGAAAACGGCGTCTACACCATCACCACTTCCGATGGCAAGAAGCTGTCCATGAACGCAGACCGCAATAGTCTGCCCCTGGACGAGGTCAATGACACCTGGAAGGTGGAAAAAGCCAAGACCGACGGCTGCTTCTACCTCATTAACGCCAACCGCCCCACCTATTATGTGGAGTGGTTTGCCAAATACACGGAGTTCACCACCTATACCTACAAAGCATCCGACGAGAGCGTCTACGCCCTGCAGTTCATCCCTGTGGACGGCTCCGACCAGCCCTCCGGCGGTCTCCCCACCGTGGGTGACCAGGTGGTCATCTACAATCAGAATGCCCAGGCTGTTCTGGCTGCGCAGAACGATAATGCAACCAGCCCCGCCATCAACAAGGCCGCCGCCACCATTCAGGATGGCAAGGCTACCTGCGCCAACGGCGCCGTGGTGTTCGAGGTGCAGAAAAACGGCGACTACTACCGCTTCTACAACAAGACCTACGGCTACCTCTGCGCAGGCGGCACCGGCAACAACGCCTTCTACTCCCAGCCCGTCAGCGAGGACGCCGACTGGCTGGTGCGCACCTGCTCCGGCGGCGTAGGCGGCTACGAGATGGAGAGCCGCACCGCCAAGTACAAGGGCCATAGTCAGTGGCTGGAGTATTACAGTGACAGCTTCAAGGTCTATTCCATGTATAATGTCACCGACTACACCATCTACTCCTTCTCCTTCTACCCCGTGGGCCCGGGCACGATCTCGGACGGCGTCGTGAATAACCCCGCCGTGGTCCTGGGCGACCTGCCCTATGCCTATGTGGGCACGGACTATTCCTTCACCTTCACCGTGGACGCCCCCTTCGGCGTGCGGGGTGACATGACCGCCAAGCTCAATGGCACCGCGCTCACCGTCACCAAGGGCGAGGACGGCACCTACACCGTCACCATCCCCGCCGCCTCCGTCACGGGCGATAAGCTCACCGTGAACATCAATGGCACGGACAATAAGCATATCCCCATCTCCGCCGCCGCTGAGATCACCGTTAAGGACGAGCCCGTCTTCTCCGATCCCACCCCTGCCCGGGGCAGCCAGACCGGCGAGAATAAGCGTCCCGCCATTTCCGTGGCCCTGGCCAATGCCGGCCAGAACCCCACCGTCACCATGACCGTGAACGGCACCGCCGTCACTCCGGTGTATGCTGGTGGCCGTGTCACCTACACCCCCGCCGCCGACATGGCTGACGGCCGCACCGAGGTGAAGGTCACCGCTACCCGGGCCGACGGCAAGTCTGCCGAATTCAGCTGGTTCTTCACCGTGGGCAAGACCACCTACCAGCTCTACTTCGGCCAGCTCCACGGCCACACCCAGTATTCCGACGGCTCCGGCACGCTGGACAGCGCCCTGAGCTATATCAGAAGCCTGCCCGACAGCGCCAACGTCCAGTTCGTGGCCTTCACCGACCACTCCAACTATTTCGATTCCAAGAATGCCCCCAATGTGGAGGCCGCCCTCTATGACACCTCCCTGGTCAAGGATTCCGATGCCAGCCACAGCTGGAAGACCTACAAGGACACCATCGCCCAGTTCAACAAGGACAACGCCGGCGACATGGTGGCCATCGGCGGCTTCGAGATGACCTGGTCCGGCGGCCCCGGCCATATCAACACCTTCAATACCCCCGGCATCGTCTCCCGCAACAACAGCACCCTGAACAATAAGACCGATGACGCGGGCATGAAGGCCTATTACGCCCTGCTGAGCCAGACCGAGGGCGCAAACTCCATCAGCCAGTTTAACCACCCCGGCACCACCTTCGGCAACTTCAAGGATTTCAGCTATTGGAATCCCGTCATCGACAGCCGCATGTACATGGTGGAGGTAGGTAACGGCGAGGGTCAGATCGGCGCCGGCGGCTACTATCCCAGCTATGAGCAGTACATCATGGCTCTGGATAAGGGCTGGCACCTGGCCCCCACCAACAACCAGGACAACCATCAGGGCAAGTGGGGCAACGCCAATGACGCCCGCGACGTTATCCTCACCGATAACTTTACCGAGGAGGGCATCTACGACGCCATCCGCGCCCTGCGTATGTATGCCACCGAGGATAAGAATCTGGAGCTGGGCTACACCGTCAACGGTCTCATGATGGGCTCCAGCATCAAGACGGTGCCCGGCAAGCTGGACATCGAGGTCAGCGTTTACGATCCTGACCGCACCGACACCATCTCCAAGGTGGAGGTGGTGGTCAACTCCGGCAAGGTGGCCCATGTTTGGGACGATGCCGCCCAGCTGAAGAACGGCACTCTCTCCGTCACCCTGGCTCCGGAGTACAGCTACTACTTCATCCGCGTCACCCAGAAAGACGGCGACCTGGCTGTCACCGCCCCCGTGTGGGTGGGCGAGAGCCTGAAGCTGGGCATCTCCAACCTGGTCTGCGGCACCGCCACCCCCGTCACCGACGAGGAGCTGACCCTGACCACCACCCTCTTTAACAGTGAGAGCGCCGAAGCCACCGTCACCTCCCTAATCTACAGCATTGGCGGCAAGGTCATCGGCACCGACACGGCCGGCTACACCATCGCTGCCGGCAGCACTCTGGACATTCCCTTTAAGTGGACCCCCGACCAGGCCCGTGTTGCCACCGTCCTGGTCACCGCCGTGGTAAATCAGAACAACAAGGACTACACCTTCACCAAGACCATCAGCCTGGATGTGCTGGATGCCAGCAAGCTGGTCTACATCGGCATCGATGCCTCTCATTATAATGAGTATGTAAACGGCAACTATAAGGACAGCATGGGCAACTTCGGCAATCTGGCCGCGGAGTACAGCGTGCGCACCGTCCAGCTGAACACCAGCGCGGACCTCATCGCCGCCTGCTCCAACCCCAAGTATAAGGCCATGGTCCTCACCGCCCCCAGCCGCCGCTCGTCTGAGGCCCAGGCCGATCCCAAGACCTACAGCCAGGAGGAGCTCGCAGCCCTGACGGCCTTTAATGACGCCGGGGGAACAGTCATCCTGGCCGGCTGGAGCGACAACTACGAGAACTACGATGTCATCCAGAATAACCCCAATACCAAGCACATGGCCGAGACCCAAAACGATGTGTTGAAGGCCCTGGGCTCCAGCCTCCGCATCAGCGACGATGCTACCTACGATGATGTTCGCAGCGCCGCCGACGGCGTGGATAAGTGGAGGCTCTACTTCAGCGACTACAACATGGATAACTTCCTCACGGACGGTGTGATCGTAGACACCAACCATCCCTACGACAAGATGTACACCGAGCGCTTCAGTCACTACGGCGGCGCTTCCATCTATGCCGTGGATGCAGATGGCAATCCCGCCTCCGCTCTGCCCTCCACCGTCTCTCCCGTGGTCTACGGCCACGCCACCACCTACTCCGTGGACGTGGATAAGGACGGCAGAGGCGGCGCAGGCATCCCCAAGTACACCTACGCCGAGAACGATCCCCGCCTGCTGATCATGGCCACCGAGCAGCTGGAGGGCAAGGGCATGGTCATCGTCTCCGGTGCGGCCTTCCTCTCTAATTTCGAGGTCCAGTCCGACCTGGACAACACCCTGGAGAAGAACTACTCCAACTACAGGATCTGCGAGAACCTGATCAACTATCTCAATCCCCCCAAGATCAGCACCATCGCCGAAGTCCATGCGGACCCCGATGAGGGCATCAAGTACACCGTGGAGGGCATCGTCACCTCCAACGCCTCCGGCTATGATAAGAATACCGCCTTCTTTGACTGCATCTATATCCAGGACGAGACCGGCGGCATCAACTGCTTCCCCGTGGCCGGCGACTATCAGATCGGCGATAAGCTCCGCATCAGCGGCTCCACCAGCTCCTACCAGGGCGAGCGCCAGCTGGCCGTGACCAAGATCTGGAAGCTGGGCGCGGATACCCCCGTAGAGCCCAAGGTGGTCACCGCCGCCCAGGTGAATGACGGCTCCGTCCTGGGCCAGCTCATCACCCTCAAGGGCTATGTCACCGGCATTGAGATGGCCAACGGCCTGATCCAGACCATCCTGGTCCGCGACGCCCAGGGCAATGTGGCCCGGGTGTTCATCGACGGCTATATCACCACCTCCCAGGATGTTGCAAACGCCGCCGTGGGCTGCGAGATCGAGGCTACCGGTCTTGCCTCCTATGACAACACCTTCGTCCTGGAGGACGGCACTCCCATGGCGCCCCGTATCCGCACCCGCGACCGGGCAGACATCATCTGCACCGCTCACACCCACGCTTTCGGCGAGTGGACGGTCACCACGCCTGCCACCTGCACCGAGGACGGTGTGAAGTCCCGCACCTGCGTCTGCGGCGCGACTGAGACCCGCAGCATCGACGCTACCGGTCACTCCTTCGGCGAGTGGACGGTCACCACGCCCGCCACCTGCACCGCAGACGGTGTGGAGACCCACTCCTGCGCCTGCGGCGAGACCGAGACCCGCGCTATCCCCGCCACCGGACATTCCTTCGGCGAGTGGACGGTCACCACCCCCGCCACCTGCACTGTGGACGGTACGGAGACACGCACCTGCTCCGCCTGCGGCGAGACCGAGACCCGGACTATCCCCGCCACCGGACATACCTTCGGTGATTGGACCGTCACCACGCCCGCCACCTGCACCGCAGACGGCGTGGAGACCCGCTCCTGCGCCTGCGGCGAGACCGAGACCCGCGCTATCCCCGCCACCGGACATGTGGACGCCGACAATGACGGCAAGTGTGATGTCTGCCAGACGGTCCTCACACCCGTGAACCCCGGCGATCCCGATAACCCCACGCCGGATAATCCCGATAAGCCTACGCCCGACACACCCGACAAGCCCGCCACCGGCGATAGCAGCGCCATGGTGCTTTGGGTATCTGTCATGAGCATTACGGTTCTGGCCGGCGCTGCATTGATTCGTTCCAAGAAGCGCCGCGTCTGATCGGCATATCCCCGGCAAAAGACCCCCCCCACAGAGGAGAGGCTCTACGGAGCCTCTCCTCTCCTGTTGTCAGAAAGTCCTGTCATTGCGAGCCAATCTGCAGACTGGTGTGGCAATCCGTTTCTAACGCGCATGCGTTACACATTCCGCGGAGATTGGCAGCATAAACACTACGGATTCCCACGTCGCTTCGCTCCTCGGAATGACAGGGGGCATCCCCCGGTTGACGGTACCGCCGGGCCAGGGTATACTGAATACGCAGGCCCCATTCCCATACCATCCCACTTCCGGAGGACTTGACCATGACGAAACCCCATTTTCCTCAGCCCCCCACATCTAACCGCCTCTCCCCCATTCCTGACCCGGTGCTGGACGCCATCCGGCCGCTGCTGGATCGGCAGGAACGGGTGCTTGTAGCCATTGACGGCCGCTGCGGTGCAGGAAAAACCACCCTGGCCGCCCGATTACAGGCGGAGCTGCCCTGCCGGGTGTTCCACATGGATGACTTCTTCCTCCAGCCCTATCAGCGCACGCCGGAGCGGCTGCAGGCCCCCGGGGAAAATGTGGATCACGAGCGCTTCCTGCAGGAGGTGCTGCTGCCCGCCGCCCGGGGCGAGGCCGTGGTTTACCGCCCCTATCTCTGTGCCCGTGAGGTCCTGGGGCCGGCCGTTTCTGTCCCGCCGGCCCGGCTGACTATTGTGGAGGGCTCCTATGCCTGCCACCAGACCCTGTGGCCCTACTATCACCTGCGCATCTTCCTCACGGTGGATCCCCGGGAGCAGCTGCGCCGCATAGAGGCGCGCAGCGGCCCGGAAAAGCTCCGGCAGTTTATAGACCGCTGGATCCCCCTGGAGGAGCAGTATTTCCAAGCCTGTTCTCTGGCGGAGCGGTGCGATTTTTTCCTGGGAGTATGAACCCGCCGATCAAAAGTTGCCGAATTTTCCCGTTTATTTTTTCTCGTTTCTTGTGTATATTGCACAATTTATTTCCCCTTTTTTTGGCGTAACATTTTTTTAAAAGGATTCCCTTTTTTTGAAAAATCCTGTATGATAAGGGGTACAGAGGAACGTATATACGTTCCTAAATTTTAAAGGAGGAAAAGAACCATGCGGAAAGTTTTAGCACTGCTTCTGTCCGTAGTCATGGCGCTGTCTCTGATGGTGACCACGGCCTGGGCAGACCCGGTGGAGCAGGATCTGGTCGGCAAAACCGTCATCCTGCACACCAATGATGTGCACGGCGAAATCGCCAGGTACGCCAAGGTGGCCGCGCTGAAGGCCGAGCTTAAGGCTCGGGGCGCAGACGTCATCCTGGTGGATGCCGGCGACTACAGCCAGGGCACCATCTATGTCAGCGTCAACAAGGGCGCCGACGCCGTAACCATGATGAATGCCGCCGGCTACGATCTGGCCACCATCGGCAACCACGAGTTTGACTACGGCTACGAGCAGCTAATGCTGAACATGGCCAAAGCAAACTTCCAGGTGCTGTGCGCCAACGTCAGCAAGGATGGCAAGTCCATTTTTGGCGCAAACACCATCATCGAAAAGGGCGGCATGAAGATCGGCTTCTTCGGCTTAGAGACCCCCGAGGCGCAGACCAAGGCCAACCCCGCCCTGATCCAGGGCCTGACCTTCCTGGGTGCGGAGGATATGTACGCTGCCGCCCAGGCTCAGGTGGATGATCTGAAGGCCCGGGGCGCGGATGCGGTGATCTGCCTGGCCCACCTGGGTGTGGACAGCAGCTCTGAGCCCAATACCTCCTATGACCTGCTGAAAAACGTGCCCGATATCGACTTCGTCATTGACGGCCACTCCCATTCCGTGATGCTGCCCGGCGCAGCGAAGCTCCAAACCGGCGTGGATGAGGACGGCAAACCCACTTATATCGACAACCCCCATTATGAGCTGCCCATCCAGTCCACCGGCACCAAGCTGGCCTATGTGGGTGTCCTGATCATTGACAACAAGACCAAGCTGCCCGAGGGTCTGGAGATGCTGGACCTGGGCCAGTATGCGTACGAGGATGCCAAGGTGACCGCAGCCGCCAAGGCCATTATGGAGCCCATTGACGCGGAATACAGTGCGGTGTTTGCCAAGTCTGAGGTGGATCTCAACGGCGACAAGGAGCCGGGCAACCGCACTCAGGAGACCAACCTGGGCAACCTTATCACCGATGCCATGATGTGGGCCATCAAGACCAAGGCCCCCGGCGTTGACATGACCAATGCCGTGGCCATCACCAACGGCGGCGGCATCCGCGCGTGGATCCACGCAGGGGATATTTCCAAGGCGGACGTGACCACTGTTCTGCCCTTCAGCAACACCCTGGCCGTGGTACACGTCAAGGGCAGCGAGCTGCTGGAGGCGCTGGAGGCATCCACCTTCTGCACGCCCATCTCTCTGGGTGGCTTCCCCCAGACGGCGGGCATGAAGCTCACCGTGGACTGCACCAAGCCCTATGACAAGGCGGATGACACCTATCCCGGCTCCACCTACTACGGTCCCAAGAGCATCAACCGCGTCACTATCGAAAGCATCAACGGCCAGCCCTTTGATCCCGATCAAACCTACGCCGTAATCACCAACAACTTCACTGCAGCCGGCGGCGACACCTATTACGCCTTTGCGGCTGCCTCCGGCCAGTTCGACACCGGCCTGCCCCTGGACGGGATCGTGATGGAGTATATCACCACCGTCTTGGGCGGCGTTGTGGGGCAGGAGTATGCCGAACCCGATGGCCGCATGACCGTCATCCTGCCCCCTGATGAGGGCGACGGCAAGATCACCATCGGCGGCCTGGACGCCAACATTTGGATGACCAAGTACGGCAATGTGTATACCGACTGCAAGGCCGAAAAGTTCATGGGCGACATGGGCTTTAACTGGGGTGACCTGGTCACCGTGGAGTTCCTGGGCAAGACCCTGACCCTGCCCGTGATCCCCACCTATTCTTATGTGGATTCCGGCAAGCCTGCCATCATCGTGGAAAAGGGCGAGGATGGCAATCCCACGGGCTATGTGAGCATGGCCATCAACATGGGCAACTTTGCCGAGACCTATGAGCTGGCCGTAAAGCATACGGACGAGGATAAAAACTGGTACTGGACCGCCTGGGAGGGCGTGACCTACCCCGTGGAGGTCACCTTCACCATGGCAGAGAAGGACGGCTACCGGGCGGAGTATATCCTCCACGAGCTGCAGCGCACCAACGACCGGGCGGACTATCCCGACCTGACGGATGAGGAGTTTGCCAACTTCCGCAATGTGGCCACCACCGGCATGGGCAAGAATCTGCTCTACCGCGGCTCCTCCCCCATCAATCCCCAGCTGGGCCGCAACGGCTATGCCGATGCCGCACTGAAGAAGGCCGGCGTCACCGTCATCATGAACCTGGCGGACAGCGAGGCGGATGCCAAGGCATATGAGGGCTTTGCCGACACCTATTATGCCGGCCAGAAGGTCATTTACCTGAATCTGGGTGTGGACTTCACCGCTCCCGAGTTCCAGGCCGGCCTGGCGGATGGTCTGCGCTTCTTTGCCGCTAACAAGGGCGTATACTATGTCCACTGCACCGAGGGCAAGGACCGCGCCGGCTTCGTCAACGCCCTGCTGGAGTGCCTCATGGGCGCCACCTTCAATGAGGTGGTGGAGGACTATATGACCACCTATTATAACTACTACGGCGTGGAGCCGGGCACCGATAAGTATACCGCCATCGCCGAGAGCAACATCATCAAGACCCTTCAGACCGCCTTCGGTGTGGAGGATCTGTCCAAGGCCGACCTGCAGAAGGGTGCCAAGGACTATATGAAAGCCATCGGCCTGACGGATGCGGAGATCACCTCTCTGATGACCAACCTGGGCTACAAGGCGCCCGCCACCGGCGATACCGGCGTGGTGCTGTATGTGGGCCTGGCCGTTCTGGCCTTGACCGGCGGCGTATTCGTTGCCCGGAGGAAGGAGCTGTTCTGATTCCTATCTCTGCCCCCTCCTATAACGGCAGGCAGGGACGCATTGCAAAATAGCGACTAAAAAAAGACGAGTAAGCAGTGCTTACTCGTCTTTTTTATAATTCAGGCGAAACTCAATATCTAAATTAAAGCCAGTATACCGCAGAAGGGTGAAACATCCAGCTGCTATTTTTATTAAACAGTGCAATTCAGCTGCCGGCGCCAGCGGCGCGGCGCCTTATTGACAGGCCGGGCGGGCAGCGTTTATAATGTATATTGTATGCTATATATCCATGAATTATAAGAGGTGAGCGTATGAAAGCTACAGTAGTCGTGGACAACCGGGGAAACGGAATCCTTTCGGGAGAATGGGGCCTGTGCATTTATATTGAGTATGGTGAAAAACACATTCTGCTGGACACAGGAGCATCTGATCTGTTCGTGCAAAACGCAGAGAAGCTGGGCCTTGATCTGACGGCAGTAGACGCGGCGGTGCTATCCCACGCGCATTACGATCACGCAAATGGTATGGAGGCATTCTTCCGCTGCAACAGCAGGGCAAAGTTCTATGTGGGGCACACCTGCGGGGCGGATTGCTACTACAAGAAGCTGTTTTTGCGGCGGTACATCGGTGTGCCGAAGACCGTGCTGCAGGACTTTCGGGATCGGATCGTGTATGCCGGGAAGGAGCCCACGGAGATCCTGCCGGGGGTATATCTGGCTCCGCACAAGACGGCGGGCTTGGCCCGGGTAGGTCGGCGGGAGAATATGTACCGCCGGACGAATGGTCGGTGGGTCCCGGACGACTTTTCCCACGAGCAGAGCCTGGTGCTGGACACGGAGAAGGGGCTTGTGATCTTCAACAGCTGCTCCCACGGCGGGGCGGCCGACATCATCCGAGAGGTGGCGGGGATGTTCCCGGGCAAGACGGTATATGCCATCATCGGCGGCTTTCATCTATATAACAAATCCAAGCCGGAGGTGCTGGCGCTGGCAAAAGAAATTCAGCAAACCGGCATCGCCTATGTGTGTACCGGGCACTGCACCGGGGAGCAAGCCTATCAGCTGCTGCACCGGGAGCTGGGTGAGAAGCTGCACCCGCTGCAGGTGGGCCTGGTCATGGAGTTTTAAGAAAAGAACACGGAGGAAATCAGAATGCTGAAAATCGAACATCTGACAAAGACCTATGGGGAGAAAAAGGCGGTGGATGACCTAAGCCTGCACATTCATGCGGGGGAAATCTATGGCTTTATCGGCCACAACGGCGCCGGTAAAACCACCACCCTTAAATCCGTGGCGGGAATTTTGCAGTTTGACGGCGGGGAGATTCTGGTGGGCGGCAAGTCCGTGCGCACCCAGCCCCTGGAATGTAAAAAGATGATTGCCTACATCCCCGATAACCCGGACCTGTATGAATACATGACGGGCATCAAGTACCTGAACTTCATCGCCGACATCTTCGGCGTGAGTGCCCAGGCCCGTCAAGAGCGCGTCCGCAAGTACGCCGATCTATTTGAACTGACAGCGGACCTGGCCCAGCCCATTGCCGCCTACTCCCACGGCATGAAGCAGAAGCTGGCCATTATCTCCGCTTGGCTCCACGAGCCCAAGCTCATCATCATGGATGAGCCTTTTGTGGGTCTGGACCCCAAGGCGGCCCACATCCTCAAGGGGATGATGCGGGAGCTGTGCAGTGCGGGCGGTGCCATCTTCTTCTCCACCCATGTTCTGGAGGTGGCCGAAAAGCTGTGTGACAAGGTGGCCATTATCAAAGGAGGCAAGCTCATCCGCTCCGGCACTATGGAGGAAGTGAAGGGGGATGCCTCTCTGGAGTCGGTATTCCTGGAGCTGGAGGATGAATCATGCTGAAGATCCTGGTGAAAAAACAGCTGGGAGATATTTTCCGCAGCTATACCTACGACGCCAAGAAGAACCGGGCCCGATCCAAGGAGGCAACCATCGGCTTCACCGTGCTTTTCGTGGTGCTGATGGTGGGCGTACTGGGCGGCCTGTTTACCCTTCTGTCCCTGGCTATGTGCGAGAGCATGGCCCAGGTGGGTATGTCTTGGCTGTATTTCACGATCATGACGCTGCTGGCGGCGTTTTTAGGCATATTCGGCAGCGTTTTCAATACCTATTCCACCCTCTACATGGCCAAGGATAATGACCTGCTGCTGTCGCTGCCTATTCCCGTGCGCACCATTATGGCGGCCCGGCTGGTGAGCGTGTATCTCATGGGGCTGATGTATTCCGCCGTTGTGCTGCTCCCGGCCATCATCGTGTACTGGGTGGTGGTAGGCATCACGGTTCCTGTGGTAGTAGGCTGCATGATCCAGCTGCTCCTTCTGTCCGTTTTCGTGCTGACCCTGTCCTGCGCCTTGGGATGGGTCGTCGCTAAAATCAGTCAGAAGCTGAAGAACAAGAGCTTTATCACAGTGCTGGTGTCCCTGGTGTTCATCGGGGCGTACTACTTCTTCTATGCCAAAGCCCAAAGCCTTCTGACAGAGCTGCTGGCCAACGCCGCCTACTACGGCGCGAGCATCCGCAGTATGGCCTACCCGCTGTACCTGGTGGGCCGGGTGGCCATGGGCAATGGCTCGGCCATAGCCATTGTGTCGGCGGCGGTGCTGGGTCTGTTTGCCCTGGTGTGGTATCTTATCGCCCGGAGCTTTTTGAAGCTGGCCACCTCCACCGGGGCCGTAGCCAAGGTGGAGTACCGTGAAAAGGCCGCTCGCCCGCAAAGCATCGACCGGGCCCTGCTGGGCCGGGAGCTGAGCCGGTTCACCGCCAGCGCCAACTATATGCTCAACTGCGGCATGGGCATCCTGGGCCTGGTCATTGGCGCGGCGGCGCTGGTGTGGAAGGGCGGCAGCTTCCTTCCGATGCTGGAGCCCGTGTTTGCCGACAGACCCGGAGCCCTGTCGGTGCTGCTGTGTGCGGCATTGTGTACTCTGGTGGGCATGAATGATATGGCGGCGCCCTCCGTGTCTCTGGAGGGAAAGAGCCTGTGGCTGGCCCAATCCCTGCCGGTGACATCGTGGCAGGTGCTGCGTGCTAAGCTCAGGATGCATCTGCTGCTTACGGCCATTCCGGCGGCGCTGTGCGGCATATGCGTGGCCGTTGTGAGCCCCGCCGGGGCGGCGCAGACGGCCCTGGCCCTGGTGGTAGCGGCACTGTTTACGGTGCTGTCGGCCCTCCTATGCCTGTTCTTAGGCCTGAAAATGCCCAATCTCCACTGGACCAGTGAGATCACCCCCATCAAGCAGGGCGGCGCTGTGGCCCTGGCCTTGCTGGGCGGCGTGGTGTATGCGGCGCTGCTGGCGGCCGGCTTCTTCCTGATCGGCTGGCGTATAGGCTATATGGCATTCATGGCCGCCTTTGCCGTGGTAACGCTGGCGGCGTGTGTACTGCTGCTCCGCTGGCTCAAGACGAAGGGCTGCACCGTGTTTGCAAATCTGTGAAGAAGGTACCATGCGGATACGTTCATAAAAATTCGCCGTCTGCGCAAGGCATTCGGTGCCGCGTAGGCTGTACAGGGCCTAAGCCTTCGCGTGAAATAAGGGAAACTGTTCGCCCTTTGGGGGAATAAGCGGTGCGGGCCCTTGTCAGGATGGATAGTTGGCCTTTTCCATTCAGGCGGCAGATGTATCCGGTCCTGGCAGGCAGCACTGCAGCACGCATGGGGCTCTACACGATCTTCATCCGGCTATCGCCCCACCATAGCCCCCGGTAGTGAACGTCCATATAAGCGTATACAATAGAGAGAATCGCCTGCTTCTCTCTATTGCCTTGTCAAGAGGGGAAAATGGGAGAAAAACGGAAATAGGAAATATTTGGAAGTATAATTGTATTATGTAAATCGACATTATTTTTTCAAGGCAAGGCCACGAAGAGGGAAACCTGGCAAATCAGTTTAAAAAGTCTTGAAAATAAAGGAAAACTGTATGTGGAAAACTCTGTGGATAATGTGGATAACAATTTGTAAAGTCGAAAAAGACTAAATATTATGTTAATCACTTGAAGGGAGTTGAGCGCGCCACCCGGAAACAGAAAACGGCGGAAAAAGGCGGTTTTCCCCCTGGTGATTTTGACGAATACAGATAGAAAAGCGGCAGGGCTCCCGGAGACCGCGGGGGAATATGGGGAAAACCGCAGGGTCGAATACAGATTGTATTCCACTTGAGCCGAAAATGAGAGTTGACGGCACGAAAAAAAGATGGTATAATACCTACCGTCCGTAAAGGATATGCTTGTGTGGCTCAGTTGGTAGAGCAGCTCACTCGTAATGAGCAGGTCGCCGGTTCGAGTCCGGCCACAAGCTCCAAACTCCTTGCACTATCTGCGAGGAGTTTTTTTGCGCATTGACAAGGGGAAAAGCCGCAGGTATAATATATGCGGTACTATAAAAAGTAAATAGGTCCAGGGATGCTGTGCGGCTGTCTGCCGTAACGCCCGCATGCGGGCAGGAGACAGTTTAAAAGGAAAGGGTTAAAGCCCACGCGAACGGCACTGTAGGCGCAAGGATGCACGGAAGCGGCGAAGGCCGCCGGGACGAAAGTCCGCCATTGGAAATCAGGTTTCCGAGAAGGTACGCTGCAAACGGGGAGCGGAGGCTCCGGGGCGCCAGTCAGGAGAATTGCACAGCGGAGGACACCACCGCAGCGGGCGCTTTCTTCGCTACGTCATGATACCCACGAGAGAAGTCAAGGGCCGAATTTTTTTGCAATAGAAAAATCCGGCCCTTTTATGCCGCCGGTCTGCAGAGCTGCAGCGGGCGGCATCTTTCTACAGGGAGGCAAAGGGCTCCGGGCGGCAGTAAGGACAGCAAAAAAACGCAGGCAGAAAAGGAGGAGCACACAATGCGCATCAACTGGTTCAAGGACGAAAATCACCTGGTATACATCAACGGCGCCACCCAGCTGGCGGAGCTGGAAAAGGCGCTGCATTTTCCAGGCCTGGAGGAGGCGGCCAACGAGCTGCGGCAGCATCCCACGGCGGAGGGCTTTACCATCAAGGGGCCCAGGCGCACCAGCGGACGGCTGTTTGTGCCGGATCTGACCTTTGGTGAGCACATCGAGATGGGGGAGAATATTTTCTTCTTCATGGGGGAGATGCAGGAGTGCTATGTGATCTACTGGCCGGACGCGCCGGTAGCGAAGTAAAATTAGGGCGGGACTCGCGTCCAGGCAGCCTGAGCAATAGGCGTAGAAACAGCAGTGCTTAAAAGTGATCCCCGCCGCCCGTTCCGGGCGGCGGGGATCACTTTTAAGCTGTCAGAAGGGGGATCAGTTACCGGAGGGCATTTTCCAGGCATGATGATCCGTGTGAAGCAGGTGGTGCGATTTGGCGCTCATGGGTGCGCCCAGGAAATCCCGATACAGGGCCATGACATCCGGGTTCTCATGGGAGAAGCGGACGGGCTCCGCCCGATCCAGGGCCCACAGTACGCTGCCGCGGCTCTCAGCCATCTCAACGCCGTCGTGAATAGGCTGACCGCCGCCGCCGGCGCAGCCGCCGGGGCAAGCCATAACCTCTACAAAGTCATAGGAAACATCGCCCTGCTCCAGGGCCCGCATAAGCTTGCGGGTATTGCCCAGGCCGCTGACCACCGCAATGCGAACGGCACCGGCGCCGGGAATCTCAAATACAGCCTCCTTCCAGCCGTCCATACCGCGGATAGCGTGGAACGCATCGGGGTCCGGATTGCTGCCTGTGACCATGCGGTAGGCCGTGCGCAGGGCGGCATCCATCACGCCTCCGGTGGAGCCGAAGACTACGGCTGCGCCGGTGCCGGTACCCAAGGGGCTGTCAAAGGGCGTCTCCTCCAAGGTGGCGGGGACGATCTGCTCGCCCCGGAACATGCGCACCATCTCCCGGGTAGTAAGCACCACATCCACATCCGGATCACCGCAGGCATCCGTCATATTGGGCAGGGCGCACTCGCTCTTTTTGGATACACAGGGCATGATGGACACCACGAAAATGTCGTGTGGGTCTGCACCGATGCTTTGGGCAAAGTAGCTCTTGGCTACAGCGCCGAACATTTGTTGGGGACTCTTGGCCGTGGAGAGGTTGTTCACAAACCGCGGGAACTGGCTCTTCACAAACCGCACCCATCCGGGGCAGCAGGAGGTGAACATGGGCCAGGTGTAGCGATCCCGATGGGTGAAACGGTCGATAAACTCGGTGCCCTCCTCCATAATGGTCAGGTCTGCGGCAAAATCTGTATCAAACACATAGTCAAAGCCGATCTGCTTCAAGGCCGTAACCATGCGCTGGGCCGTGGCAAATTTGGGATCCAGATGATAATACTCCGCCCAGGCAGCCCGAACCGCCGGGGCAATCTGCACCACGGTGATCTTCTTGGGATCGGCCAGGGCGTCGAAAACCCTGCCGGTGTCGTCCCGCTCCTGCAGGGCGCCCACCGGGCAGTGGATGATGCACTGTCCGCAGAAGGTGCAATCGGAATCCCCCAGGCGGCGGGTCTTGCCCACGCCGATGGTGGTGCGGGAGCCGGTGCCCATCAGATCCCAGATGTTCATGCTCTGGATCTTGTCGCACACCTGCACGCAGCGCATACAGCGCACGCAGCGATTCTCAATGCGCACCACGGGGTTGGAAAAATCGTCCTCCGTCGTTTTCAGATCCTTGATGTAGTGGTCACCCAGGAGGTTATAGTCGTTGGTAAGCTTTTGCAGCTTGCAATTGCCGCTGCGGGTACACTTGGTGCAGTGGGTGTCGTGCTGGCTGAGCAGCAGAC
>ERZ857984.565-NODE-565-length-42226-cov-4.693273_pt1 | contig 42226 bp, 37 predicted proteins | sample MGYA00519914_ERZ857984 | MGnify/ENA primary metagenome ERZ857984 (study PRJEB31778, sample SAMEA3449417) | human gut metagenome | biome: human gut; feature: human-associated habitat; material: faeces | place: United Kingdom | collected 2010/2012 ... | reverse complement strand
CGGCCACGCGGGCAAAGTCGATATCCGAAACCTTCTCACGCATCTGCGCAAGCTGCGCGTCGGTGATGGGCAGTCCCAGCTCCTGCTCGCTCTCAGCCAGCGCAATCCAGAGCCGACGCCAGGTTTCATAGCGGTTCTGAGCGGAAAAAATACGCTGCATTTCAGCCGACGCATAGCGGCCGCTGAGCACGCTCTCATAAGATGTGTTCGACATAGTTGTTCATGCCTCCCCCTATTTGTTAAAATGAAAAATACCGGACTGCACCCTGAAAAATGCGCAGATCATATGCGGAGGGAACGTTTTTGTACAGATTGCTGCCCGTCCGCTCGGAATGGCCCATTTTCCCGAACACCCTGCCGTCCGGCGAAGTGATGCCCTCGACCGCGTCGACCGAACCGTTAGGGTTATAGTCGATGTCCATCGTCACCCGGCCGTCAAGGTCGACGTACTGCGTAGCGATCTGGCCGTTGGCCGCGAGGGAGGCCAGCAGCTCCTCCCCGCAGACGAAGCGTCCCTCGCCGTGCGAGATCGGAACGACAACCGTCTCGCCGACCTCGTACAACGAAAGCCACGGCGACAGGTTAGAAGCGATGCGTGTGCGGACCAGCCGCGACTGATGGCGGCCGATCTCATTAAAGGTCAGCGTCGGATTCGCTGCCGACGGTGCGACGATCTTCCCGAAAGGGACCAGACCGAGCTTGATGAGCGCCTGAAAGCCGTTACAGATGCCGCACATCAGCCCGTCGCGCTTCTCGAGCAGCTCGGAAACCATCTCGCTGACATAATCGTTTCGGAAAAAGGACGTAATAAACTTCCCAGAGCCGTCCGGTTCGTCACCGCCGGAAAAGCCGCCCGGCAGCATGATGATCTGGCTCCCTCGTCCGCGCTCGGAAAACGCTTTTACGCTTTGCGCGAGGTTTTCGCGGTTCTGGTTATTGATGACGAAAATTTCAGGGTCCGCGCCGGCTTTTTTGAATGCGCGCGCGGTATCGTACTCGCAGTTGGTGCCCGGAAACACGGGAATGAGCACCTTCACGCGGCCGCCGACGACAGCCGGCGCTTTTTTACAGCCGTCCGTGTAGGTATAGATGCGCGGCGCGGCCGGATTGGACTGCGGCGCACGGGTAGGATACACGCTTTCAAGCGTGCCGGCAAATGCGTCGTACAGCGCATCGAGCGAAACGCGTTCCCCGCCATAAGCCATTTCGGGCGCATCGGTCGTCCGGCCGATGCAAAGCGTGCCGTCGGGAATCGCCGTACACTCAAGCAGAAACGCGCCGTGCAGCGGCTTGAACAGCTCGTCAAGGACCGCTTCGCCGTTGAAAGCAAGACCGATGCCGTTGCCGAAGCACATTTTGGCCGCCGCTTCGGCAATATGATGCGTCAGCGCGCAGGCCGAAAGGATGCTGCCGTCTGCGATGCCGGACTCCACGAGCGCAAATACGCGCTTCTGCGACACGGCCTCCGGGACGCCGTTTGCGGCATAATTCGGACGGACAAGGCAAACGAAGCTGCCCGCACGCTTGAATTCGGGCGAGATGACTTTTGAAGCCTTTGTCATCGCCACCGCGAAGGAAACGAAGGTGGGCGGCACATCGAGCTGTTCGAAGGAGCCGCTCATCGAGTCCTTGCCACCGATAGCTCCCACGCCGAAATCGAGCTGTGCATCGAACGCGCCGAGCAGCGCGGCGAAGGGCTTACCCCAGCGGGACGGCTCTTTTCTGGGCTTTTCAAAGAATTCCTGGAACGTCAGATAAGCGTCCGCCGCCGAAGCGCCGGAGGCGACCAGTCTGGAAAGCGAATCGACCACGGCGGTGTACGCGCCCGCGTAAGGATTCTGCGCAGCCAGCGCCGGATTGCAGCCGTAGGCAAAGACCGAGCAATCGTCCGTTTCACCGTCCTGCACGGGTATTTTCGCGGCCATCGCCTGCGCAGGCGTGCGCTGGTACTTGCCGCCGAAGGGCATCAAAACCGTCCCTGCGCCGATGGTCGAGTCGAAGCGCTCGCTCAGGCCGCGTTTCGAGCAGATGTTTTTATCGGAAAGCGCCGAGCGCAGCCGTTCGGTAAAGCTGCCGGAAAGGGGCTCCTCGGCGACTTCCCCGCTGCCGACGAAAATTTCAATATGCTTGGATGCGCCGTTGGAATTGAGGAATTCGCGGCTGATGTCACAGATCGTCTTACCGCGCCAGAGCATCCGCAGGCGCTTTTCGGCCGTGACCTCCGCGACGACGGTCGCCTCAAGGTTCTCCTCCTCCGCCAGCGCGAGGAACGCTTCGACATCTCCCGGCGCAAGCACGACGGCCATCCGCTCCTGCGATTCGCTGATGGCAAGCTCGGTGCCGTCCAAGCCGTCGTATTTTTTCGGAACGGCGTCGAGGTCGATGCGCAGGCCGTCGGCCAGCTCGCCGATGGCGACCGACACGCCGCCCGCGCCGAAGTCGTTGCACTTTTTGATCAGCCGCGAAGCGCGCGGGTCACGGAACAGCCTTTGCAGCTTGCGCTCCTCGGGCGCATTTCCCTTCTGCACCTCCGCGCCGCATTCCTCGATGGAAGAGACGCTGTGCGACTTGGACGAGCCGGTCGCGCCGCCGCAGCCGTCGCGGCCGGTGCGGCCGCCGATGAGCACGACGACGTCGCCCGGTGCGGGCGTCTGACGGACGACGTTTGACGCCGGCGCAGCGCCGACGACCGCGCCCAGCTCCATATGCTTGGCGACATAGCCGTCATGATACAACTCGTCCACGATGCCGGTCGCCAGCCCGATCTGGTTGCCGTAGGAGGAATAGCCCTCGGCGGCCGAAACGGCAATTTTGCGCTGCGGGAGCTTCCCCTGCATCGTCTCGGACAGCGGCAACAGCGGGTCGCCGCTCCCGGTGATGCGCATCGCCTGATAGACGTACGCGCGGCCGGAAAGCGGGTCGCGGATCGCGCCGCCGATGCAGGTTGCCGCGCCGCCGAACGGCTCGATCTCGGTCGGATGGTTATGCGTTTCGTTCTTGAACAGCAGCAGCCACGGCTCGGTACGGCCGTCGACCTCCACGTCGATTTTTACGGTGCAGGCGTTGATTTCGTCCGACTCGTCAAGATTTTTGAGAACACCCTCATGCTTGAGATATTTTGCAGCCAACGTGGCGATGTCCATCAGCGTCACCGGCTTGTTGCGTCCCAGTGCAGCGCGCACCTCCAGATAGCGGTCATATGCCTGCGACACCGCTTTGTCTTCAATATCTGCGTCGTCGATGACGGTAGCAAAGGTGGTGTGGCGGCAATGATCCGACCAATAGGTATCGATCATCCGCAGCTCTGTCATCGTCGGGTCGCGCTGTTCGGTACGGAAGTAATCGCGGCAGAAACGGAGGTCGTCGGCGTCCATAGCCAGCCCGAGCGAATCGACGAGCGAGACGAGCGCATCGTCCGGCATCGTTATGAAGCCTTCGATGTGCGCCACATCCGGCGGCGCGGACGTCTCCGCGACGAGCGTGTTCGGCAGCTCAAAAGAAGCCTCACGGCTGTCCACGGGATTGATGACATATTTCTTGACTGCTTCAACCTGCCCGGCGGTCAGATCGCCCTCCAGAAGATACACCTTCGCCGAGCGTACGAGCGGGCGGGCGCCGCCGGACACGAACTGGACGCACTGCGAAGCAGAATCGGCGCGCTGGTCAAACTGGCCGGGCAGGTATTCGGCGGCAAAAACCGCGCCGTCGATCTGCGGCAGCGCTTCGAGTACGTCGTCGACCTGCGGCTCGGAAAAAACAGTGGCAACGCACTTTTCCAGCACGTCGGGCGAAACGCCCTCGACGTCATAGCGGTTGATGATGCGTACGCTGCGGATGCCCGCGATGCCCAGAAAATCGCGGATTTCAGCGCACAGTGCGCGCGCCTCGTTGGCATAGGCGGGCTTCCGCTCTACAAAAATTCTGTTGACCATATCGCTTACGACCGTCCTTTTCGCTGCAATGCTTTTTGACCGATATCCCTGCGGCAGAAGGCGTTCTGGAACTTCACCCGATCGACTGCGGCGTAGGCGCGTTCCACTGCCTGCCCGAGCGTGTCACCGGTCGCCGTCACGCCCAGCACACGGCCGCCGGCAGTGACGAGACGGCCGTCCTTCAGTACGCTGCCGGCGTGGTAGACGACGGCGTCCAAATCATCGGGGATGGTGATCTCGTACCCCTTTTCATAACTGCCCGGATAACCTGCGGAAGCAAGGATGACACAGCAGGCGGCGCCCCTTCGGAATTTGACCTGTTCGGCCGTCAGCGCGCCCGACGCGCAGGCCTGCATGACCGTCAGCAGATCACTTTCCAGCAGCGGCAGGACGACCTGTGTTTCGGGGTCGCCGAAGCGGCAGTTGTACTCGATGACCTTTGGGCCATCCTTGGTGAGCATCAGGCCGAAATACAGGCAGCCGCGGAACGGGCGGCCCTCGGCCTTCATTGCGCGGACGGTGGGGAGGAAAATCCTTTGCATGCATGTCTCCGCAACCTCGTCCGTATAGAACGGATTGGGCGCGACGGTCCCCATACCGCCGGTATTCGGCCCCTTGTCGCCGTCGAGTGCACGCTTATGGTCCATCGACGAGACCATCGGCACGACGGTCTCCCCGTCGGTGAATGCGAGGACCGAGACCTCCGGCCCTTCAAGATATTCCTCGATGACGACCGTCTCGCCGCTCTTGCCGAAGCGGCCGCCGAGCATCATATCGCGCAGCGCGGACTCGGCGGTCTCCCGGTCGGGCGCAATGACCACGCCTTTGCCGAGCGCCAATCCGTCGGCTTTGATAACGGTGGGATAACGGTCGACGCCGCGGACATAGTCGAGCGCCTCCTCATAGCGGTCGAACACGCGGCAGGCGGCGGTGGGGATGCCGTATTTCTCCATCAGGCCCTTTGCAAAGGACTTGCTGCCCTCGATGGCTGCGGCCGCCTTGGTCGGGCCGAAGCAGGGGATGCCCTTTTCGCTGAGCAGGTCGACCAGACCCATCACCAGCGGATCGTCCGGCGCGACAACGGCGAAATCAATCGACTCGCGCACGGCAAAACCGACGATTTCGTCCAGCGCGGTCGCAGCGATCGGCACACAGACCGCGTCTGCGGCGATGCCGCCGTTCCCGGGCAGCGCATAAATCTGCCCGGCCGCAGGGCTCTCCTTCAGCTTTTTGATGATGGCGTGCTCTCTCCCGCCGCCGCCGACAACCATAATTTTCATCGTTGTCCTCCCGCTCCTTTCAATGCCTTATTCCGCGCTTATTCCTCGTAGATGGGGTGCTTTCTGCACAGCTCGGCGACACCGCTGCGCACCTCGTCGGCGCTGTTTTCGAAATCCGCCGCCGTGCGCTTGATGTACTCGGCGATGACGGCCATATCCTCCACGCCGAAGCCTCTGGACGTGACGGCCGGGGTGCCGATGCGGATGCCGCTGGTTACGAAGGGACTCTGCGGATCATTGGGAATGGTATTCTTATTGACGGTGATGCGCACCTCGTCCAGCCGCTTTTCCAGCTCCTTGCCCGTGATGTTGAACGGACGGAGGTCGACGAGCATCAGGTGGTTGTCCGTACCGCCGGAAACGATGTTGAACCCCTGCGCAGTAAGCGCCTTGGAGAGCGCAGAGGCGTTGGCAATGATATTGCGCTGGTACTGTTTGAAGTCGTCGGTCAGCGCCTCGCCGAGCGCGACAGCCTTGGCGGCGATGATATGCATCAGCGGGCCGCCCTGCGTGCCCGGGAACACCGCCTTATCGATGGCGGCAGCGTATTCCTGCTTGCAGAGGATCAGACCGCCGCGCGGGCCGCGCAGCGTCTTATGGGTGGTGGTGGTAACCACGTCCGCGTAAGGAACGGGGCTTTCGTGCAGGCCGGCAGCGACAAGACCGGCAATGTGCGCCATATCGACCATCAGGTATGCACCCACTTCGTCCGCGATTTCGCGGCAGCGCTTGAAGTCGATTTTCCGCGCATAAGCGCTCGCGCCGGCGACGATCATCTTCGGCTTGCATTCGCGTGCGATTTCGAGCATTTTATCGTAGTCAATGGTATGGGTTTCATCATTCACGCCGTAGGGGACGATATTGAAGTATTTGCCGGAGATATTGACCGGCGAACCGTGCGACAGATGGCCGCCGTGCGCCAGACTCATACCCATCACGGTATCGCCGGGCGTGAGCAGCGCGAAGAAGACCGCCAGGTTGGCGCTTGCGCCCGAGTGAGGCTGGACGTTGGCATGTTCGGCGCCGAAGAGCTTCTTCGCGCGGTCGCGGGCGATGTTCTCGACGATGTCGACATACTGGCAGCCGCCGTAATAGCGCTTGCCGGGATAGCCCTCTGCATATTTATTGGTCAGAATGGTGCCGGCTGCCAGCAGCACCGCCTTGGAGACGATGTTCTCGCTGGCAATCAGCTCAATGTTATCGCGCTGGCGCTGCAGCTCCAGACAGGTTGCGTCGTAAATCTCTTTATCGTATTTTGCAAGCTCATCCAAAAAGAACATGGAAATTCAGCCATCCTTTCTTCAATTGCCGTTCTTTGATCAATGGTGGAACAGGCGGCAGCCGGTGAACGCCATCGTGATACCGAGCCGGTCCGCCTCGGCGATAACAAGGTCGTCACGAACAGAGCCGCCGGTCTCGGCGATATAGCGCACGCCGCTCTTATATGCGCGCTGGATGTTGTCCGAAAACGGGAAAAACGCATCGCTGCCGAGCGAAACACCGGTGATCCCGGCGAGGAATTCTTTCTTTTCCTCAGCCGTAAGGACGTCGGGACGGATCTTGAAGGTGCGCTGCCAAACGCCGTCAGCCAACACATCGTCGTAATCTTCGGAGATATACACGTCAATGGCGTTGTCCTTATCGGGGCGGGAAAGGCCGTCGACGAATTCGAGCGAAAGCACCTTCGGGTGTGCGCGCAGATGCCAGATGTCTGCCTTGTTCCCTGCCAAACGCGTGCAGTGGATACGCGACTGCTGGCCCGCGCCGACACCGATGGTCTGGCCGCCCTCCGCGTAGCAGACCGAATTAGACTGTGTATACTTCAGCGTGATAAGCGTGATGAGCAGATCGCGCTTGGCGTCCTCGGGAAGATCCTTGCGCTGTGTAACAATGTTGGTGAGCATATCGGCGTTGATCTCGACCTCATTGCGGCCCTGCTCGAAGGTAACGCCGAACACCTCCTTTGTCTCAACGGGCGCGGGGACATAATCCTCATCAATGGCGACGATGTTGTAGCCGCCTTTACGCTTCTGCTTTAAAATCTGAAGCGCCTCGTCAGTATAGCCGGGCGCAAGGATGCCGTCCGACACCTCGTGCTGGATGGTTCGTGCGGTGGACGCATCGCAGACATCGGACAGCGAGATCCAGTCGCCGAACGAGGACATACGGTCCGCGCCGCGTGCGCGGACATATGCGCAGGCGAGCGGCGACAACTCGGCGCCGCCGGTGAAGTAGACCTTCTCCAGCGTCTCGGTCAGCGGAAGTCCGACAGCCGCGCCGGCGGGAGAAACATGCTTAAACGATGTCGCCGCAGGCAGACCGGTTGCTTTCTTCAGCTCACGGACAAGCTGCCAGCCGTTGAGCGCATCCAGCAGATTGATATAGCCCGGACGCCCGTTGAGCACGCGGATCGGAAGCTCGCCCTGCTTCATAAACACACGCGCGGGCTTCTGGTTGGGGTTGCAGCCGTATTTCAGTTCCATTTCTTTCATAATCAAAGAGCCTGTCCTTTCCAATGTCCTGTATTATTCCGCGTCCGGGCCGAAACGGTTAAGGATGACCGTTTTTTCGCCCATATTGGTTTTCAAGTCCAGTTCACGGACAAAAAGCGAGACTTTATTATCCGCGTTAAGCGCCTGCCAGACCTCGTCCGCCACACTTTCGGCGTCGTTCCCCATCTCGATCTCAACCGGCGCGCGGCTGAAGGAGGGCAGCGGGTCGCCGTCACCGCCGTAGGTATGGATAATATGCCCCACACCCGCATCCACATCGCTGAACTTATAGAAGAAACGGCGGCATTTCTCGCTCTGTTCGTCCTTGCGCAGGACGGACATCAGATAGGACATCTTATGGTTAGCCGTACAGACGGCGCCGCTGATGCGGGGAGTATAGTTCGGCGCGTCCGGTTCATAGGTACGCGTAAGCAGCGCATCGCGGAAGCAGCCGCCATTCTCGATAAACTGACATACCGTATCGGTTTGGTCGCCGTTGGTCACGACCGTCCATTTGCCGACGGTGCGTACAGGATAGTAGATGATAAGCGAAGGATCGGTCATTTTGCTTTCGTCGACCGCCTTTGTGCGCACAGCACGTTCTTCCTGAACGAACATACGGTTGCGGCTGTTCTCGCTGCGTCCCATAATAAAATAAACCATCAGCGCCTTCTTGCCGTCCGCGCTCCTGCCCAGTGCAATCCCTCTGCCGGGATAGTTGAATTTTTCGAGATATTCCCCAAGTTTCATTTTCCGTTCTTCCTTTCCGCAAGCTGGCGGCTGACCGCTTCGACTGCCGCCGGCAGGATGAGCCATTCAGCCTGCTCCATCACTCTTTTTTGCAGGATTTCGGGCGTATCGCCGTCCTCCACATCGACTGCCTTCTGCGCGATAATCCGACCGCCGTCAGGGATCTCGTTGACAAAATGCACGGTCGCACCGGTTACTTTTACACCCTTTGCCAGCGCCGCTTCATGGACGCGTAGCCCGTAGAAGCCCTCCCCGCAAAAGGCGGGGATCAGCGACGGATGGACATTGATAATCCGTTCAGGATACCGCGCCGTGAAGGACGGCGAAAGGATGCACATGAAGCCCGCAAGCACGATCAGATCGATCTGTTCCTGTTCCAGAATTTCCAGCAGGCGCGCTTCAAACGCCTCACGGGCATCAAAAGCCTTCCGCGAAACCGTATAGGTGCGGATCCCGGCGTTTTCCGCGCGGGTGAGCGCATAAACCTCCGGTTTGGAAGAAATCACGGCTTCGATGCGGCCGCTGTGCAGCGCACCGCAGTTCTGCGCGTCGATAAGCGCCTGCAAATTGGTTCCGCCGCCGCTGACAAGGACGGCGATACGCACCGGGGTCAGCAAAGGATCACCCCGCCGTCGCCCTCGACGATTTCACCGAGGACATAAGCATCCGTACCGCAGCCATGCAACACATCCAGTGCCTTCGAAGCCTCGGCGGCGGGCACAATCACCGTCATGCCGACGCCCATATTGAAGGTATTGAACATATCGCGTTCGGGAATGCCGCCTTCGCGTGCAATCACTTCAAATACGGGCGGGGATTTGACCGCTGCTTTCTCAATCTTCGCGGAAAAGCCCTCGCGTATGGAGCGCGGGATATTTTCATAGAAACCGCCGCCGGTGATATGCGAGATGCCCTGAACGCTTACTTTCCCGAGCAGTTCCAGAACCGGTTTGACATAAATGCGCGTCGGCGTGAGCAGTTCTTCGCCCAGCGTGCGCGAGAACTCAGGACAATAACGGCCGACAGTCTCCGAACTGATATTGAACACCTTCCGCACAAGCGAAAAACCGTTTGAATGCACGCCGGAGGACGGAAGTGCCAGCAAGACGTCCCCCACTCGCATCCCGTCGCCGGTAATGATCTTCGCTTTATCCACCACGCCGAAGGAAAAACCTGCGAGGTCATACTCATCCTCGGGATAAAAGCAGGGCATTTCTGCCGTTTCACCACCGACAAGCACACAGCCCGCCTGCACGCAGCCCTCTGCCACACCTTCGACGATGGACGCAATTTTTTCGGGTATATTCTTCCCCGTCGCAATATAATCAAGGAATACGAGCGGCTTGGCACCCGCACAGATGATGTCGTTGACGCACATCGCCACGCAGTCGATGCCGACCGTGTTGTGCAGGCCGGTGAGGAAAGCAATCTTCAGCTTGGTGCCAACACCGTCGGTACCGCTCACGAAAACCGGATTGGCAATTCCGGTCAAATCCGGCTCGAACAGGCCGCCGAAGCCGCCGATACCCGAAAGGCAGCGCGCATTCGTCGTACGTGCGATATGCTTCTTCATCAGCTCGACCGCCTTATAGCCGGCGGTGATGTCTACCCCGGACTCCTTATAGCTCTCGCTGTAGCTCTTCATTCGTTTCCAATCCTTTCCCATCGTTATTCTTTATACCATACAGTCGGCACAGAGGCCGCCCGCCAGCAGATGCACGTGCCGGGCGGACAAATAGCCAACCGTGTCCGCGCCTCCCATGCCGGCATCCGGCTGCGGCGCGCCGCCGAAGCGGCAGGGATGCGGACAAATCGGCAGCATCACACGCAGATGAACCTCCCGTGCGCCGCAGCCACGCAGAAGTGCAACGGCTTGCCCATTGACACGGTCGCCGACGAGGACAACGCGTTTTCCCCGCACCGCAGCAGCCACCGGATTGAATCCGCGAGCCGGGCAGGCGGCAAAAAAGCCGCTGACATACCGATTTTCCACAAAAGCGTTCACAAACGGGATACCCGACTGCTGCGCATAACCGAGCGCAGCGTCGGCCTCGGCGCCCGGCAATGCGGCAACGACGTCCCCCCTGACCGCATGCTCAAGTGCAAGCAAACTGCCCGCGCGTCCGCGCAGAGAAGATACCGCAACACCGTCCAGCACCGAATCGGCACGTGCGGCCGCAAGCAGCTCAAGCGCACACAGCGCCCGTCCGCGATCCGAAGGCGGAAGCAGCGTTTCCAGACCGCCGTCTCCGGCCGCAACGAGCTCGCCCGGCGCCACATCACGCAGAAAAGGCAGCCCGCCGCCGTCAAGTGCGCAACTCTCCGAGGCAAAAGCATAACCGCCGTCCGGCAGCTCACCGATACAAAGCGGACAGGCGCCGCGCGGATCACGCGCCGCAAGCAGTTCATCCGCCGTCAGAAGCACAAGTGCAAAAGCGCCCTGCAAACGCCTGAGCGTCTGCACGAGGGCTTCACGTTCCGAAGCGCCTTCATTTCGCGCGGAAAGCCATAAACGGCAGACAGCCTCGGCGTCCTCTGCAGTACGGCAGAAAACACCGCGGCCGGCCAGAACTTCGCGGAGCTTGTCCCCATTGGTGAGGTATCCCTCCAGCACGAGCGCGGCATGCTCAGCCACAAAGGCGCTGGCTGCACCGACGCCGCGTACATAGCCTGCAGCGCAGCGGCCGACGCCAAGCGAGGCAAGCGCCTGCTCATCCAGCCCTTCAGCGACCGTCCCTACCCCTGCGCAGGCACGAAATGCATCGCCGCGGCCGACGATCAGCCCGCAGGACTCCCGTCCCCTGTGCTGCAGCAGCGACAATCCGCGGCACAGCTCAGCCGCCGCATTGCGAAGCCTTCCGGCGCGCAGAGCGAACAGGGCGCCGCGCTCCCGATCCGTGACTTGCATACGCGGTTATTCGCCGAGCACGCGCTTCATCATTTCGCGGTAGGCATCCTCCACGCCGCCGAGATCACGGCGGAAGCGGTCCTTATCGAGCTTTTCGTTCGTCTCCGCATCCCAAAAACGGCAGGTGTCGGGCGATATTTCATCCGCAAGCACGATGGAGCCGTCGGACAGACGCCCGAACTCGAGCTTGAAATCCACCAGCTTGACGCCGAGAGAGAGAAAATACGCCTTGAGCGTATCGTTGACCTTAAAGGCCAGCGATTTAATGGTTTCAATTTCCCCGGCCGTAGCGAGCTTGAGCGCTCTCGCGTGATAGGCATTGATCAGCGGATCGTGCAGTTCATCGTTTTTATACGAAAATTCGATGGTCGGCGCATCGAACACGATCCCCTCCTCCACACCGTAACGCTTGGCAAAAGAGCCAGCCGAAATATTGCGGATGATGACCTCCAGCGGTACGATGGAAACTTTTTTCACCACCGTCTCACGATCGTTGAGTTCCTGCACGTAATGGGTAGGCACGCCGGCTTTTTCCAAAAGCCGCATCAGATAATTGGACATACGGTTGTTCACCACGCCCTTACCGACAATCGTACCCTTCTTCTGACCGTCAAAAGCAGTTGCGTCATCCTTATACGAGACAATATAAAGCTCCGGGTCGTCGGTTTTATAAACCTTTTTCGCCTTACCCTCATAAAGCTGTTCGCGTTTTTCCATCTTAATAACCCTGCTCTCCTTATATGTATAATAGTTTCCTTCCATCAAGCGTTCGAAAGCTCATTTTGCAGCGCCGCTTCCTTCTTACGGACAGCGGCAGCCATATCCGCGCGCGCAGCGTCCAGCTTTTCCGCAAGGGAGGCGTCCTCCACGGCGAGGATCTGCACGGCCAGCAGCGCGGCGTTGACGGCGCCGTCAATGGCGACGGTCGCCACAGGAATGCCCGACGGCATCTGTACCGTGGACAGCAGTGCGTCCATTCCGCCAAGATCGGACGATTTCATCGGGATACCGATAACCGGAAGCGTGGTGCCTGCGGCCAGCGCACCGGCAAGGTGCGCGGCCTTGCCTGCCGCAGCCAGAATCACGCCGAAGCCGTTCCGCCGCGCTTCCGCCGCGAACCGAGCGGTTTCAGCCGGTGTGCGGTGCGCGCTCATAATATGCATTTCCGCCGGTACACCGTAGCCCGTCAGCGTATCCAACGCCTTCCTGACAACCGGAAGGTCGCTGTCGCTCCCCATAATGATCGCAACTTTTTTCATAATTTCCCGAATGCCTCCTGTTTTCCTGCGCCTGCCGCCATCCGACAAAACAAGAGCGTAGTGCCGTTTACACTACGCTTTTATTCCGACTGCACGCGTCAAAGGCTGCAACTATTGCGTTATACCCGCAAGAGCGGTCGGTGACACCTTCAGTGAGGAATTCAGACGATGCGGGCAGTCCGAAAAAAGCGGAAAAACAGCGCATACGATTCGGAATCCTCCTCTCAAAATGGCACACAAAAGTATGTAAATAGCTTACCACAGACGACGAATTTTGTCAACGTTCAGAGATGTAAACAATGTGTGAAGTGCGGCCTTTCAAAACATCACCTTCGGGTTGACATACCGCTCCCGCTTTTCCGTTCCGCGTCCATACTGAACGGCGCCGGCCGGGCAGCGGTGGAGGCAGGCCAGACAGCGCGTACACTCCCCATTCCAGACCGGGCGGCCGGATACGAGCGAAACCGTCCCCTCGGGGCAGACAGACACACAGCGTCCGCAGCCCGTGCATCGGTCGTCGGCCCGGAACTTTTTGACGCTGCGGTGCGTCTCGTAATAACGGTGCAGCAGACCGGACAACGGCTTAACGGCACCGGCAGCGACGTCAAACCAGCTTTGCTTCTCCACAACGGCAGCGGTGATTTTATCCAGCCGACGGTCAGCCTCCGCAAGCATCGCAGCGCGTTTTTCGGCCTTCGGCGGCGCAAAAAGCAGGATGTAGTTGTCAGGCATCCGCACCGAAAACGCAGCGGAAAGCATGACCCCGCGCGGCCGCAACCGCGCCCGCAGCGCGTCGAGCGTTCCGCCGGCAGAGCCTCCGCAGGTAATGACCGCATAAGCATAATCGCAGCCGCCGAGCGTAAGACGGTCGAGAAAGCGCTCCACAATCGCAGGAATACCGTACCAATAGACGGGAAACACAAATCCGGCGCGCTCACAAGGCTCCGGAAAAGCAAATTCCTCCTTCTGCATACATTCGGCAATCGAAACAACGCGATCAGCCGTACCATGCGAAAGGCGCGCGGCAGCGTACAGCGAATTTCCGGTGCCGGTAAAATAAAAAATCATCGCTTCAAACTCCCTTTCCCTGTCCGTCGGGCGCACAGCCGGCCGGCTGCGAAAGCGACTGCCGAAAAGAGCAGAAACGCGCCGAGGTTGACCACAACCACCGAGGCGCCGGCGGGGGCATCCGACGTATACGAAATACAGATTCCGATAAAAAAGCAGACAACCGAAAGGATCGCAGATGAAACCGCCACGCCGCGAAAGGAACGGAACAGCCGCATAGATGTCAGCGGCGGGAACACGATGAGCGCAGAAATCAGCAGCGCGCCCATCAGCCGCATGCCGAGCACAATGGTCACCGCCGCAAGCACGGCCAGCAGCATATTGTAGCCGCCCGCGCGGATTCCGGACGCTTTTGCGAAGATCTCATCGAAAGTGACGGCAAAAATACGATGGTAAAACAATGCAAAGACGGCAAGCACGACGGCCGACAGCGCCACGCTCAGGCACATGTCCGATTCCGATACCGACAAAATCGTACCGAACATATAACTGTTGAGGTCGATGTTCGTCCCGCGTCCCAGCGATACGGCAAGAACGCCTACGGCCAGCGACGAGGTAGAAATGAGCGCAATGGCCGAGTCGCCCTTCAGCCGTCCGCTGCCGCTCAGGCGCAGAAGCAAAATGGCAGCGACGACGACAACGGGCAGCGCCACGCCCAGCGGCGCGAGGTTCGCAGCCGACGCGACGGCGAGCGCGCCGAAGCCAATATGCGAAAGTCCGTCACCGATCATCGAATAGCGCTTGAGCACAAGCGAAACGCCGAGCAGCGACGCGCAGAGCGACAGGAACAGTCCGGCCACTATGGCATGTACCATAAAAGAATAGGAAAACATTTCGGTTATCATTTCAATCATATGCCGCACCCTCCCCGGATAATCCCCTGCACAGACCGCTTTTCAAATATTCGGTCTTGGGGCCGAAAAACAGCGGCTCGTGATGCAGATGCAGGACGGTCGTCGCGTCACGCAGCGCGCCGGCAAGGTCATGCGAAATCATAATCACGGTCGTGCCGCTCTGATGAAGCTCCCGGATAACGGCGTACATTTCCGCCGCAGCGGTCGGATCAAGACCCGCCACCGGCTCATCGAGCAGCAGAAGTCCGTCGCCCGCACAAAGCGCGCGTGCGAGCAGAACACGCTGCCTCTGTCCGCCGGAAAGCGAAGCGCAGGGCTGCTTTTGCAGTTCTTCGATACCGAGCCGCCGCAGGCTTTGCATCGCCGCTTCCTTGTCCGCGCGGTTATAAAAGGGACGCAGCCCCAGCCGCGCGGCGCGTCCGGAAAGCGTTACCTCCCAGACAGATGCGGGGAAATCCGAGCGGTCGGCCGACTGCTGCGGCAGATAGCCGATGCCGCGGCGGCGCAGCGATTCGTCAAAAACAATACGGCCCGCAAGCGGCGCTTTGAGGCCGAGCAGCGCTTTCGCCAGCGTGCTTTTGCCGCTGCCGTTTTCACCCACGACACAGAGGTAATCGCCCCGCTCTACCGAAAAGGTCAGATCCCGCAACACGACGCCGCGCTCATAAGCCAGCGAAACGCCGGTGCATTCAATCTGCGGCATGCGCATACGCCTCCTCCAATGTGCGAAGATTCTGCCGCATCAGCGAGAGATAGGTCTCGCCGCGGTCGAATTCCTCCTTTGTGACGTTGCTGCAGCTATGCAGCATAGCGGTCACGGCGCCGGTATCGGCCGCAATGGCGTCCGCGACGGCGTGATTGGAAAGCTCCACATAAAACACGGTTCCGATCTGTTCGTCACGCACCTTATCGGTCAGCATAGACATTGTGCGCGCAGCCGGTTCGGTCTCATGCGAACAGCCCGGAAAGGCGGCAAACGCCTCGATTCCGTAGCGGTGGGTAAAATAAACAAACGGAAACCGATCGCCAAATACAATCGTTCGGATTCCAAGCCGCTCCACTGCGTCGGCGAAATCCTCATCCAGTGCCGAAAGCTCGGCAACAAAAGCGTCGCGGCGGGATTCATACCCATCGCGGTGCGCGCCGTCGACAGCACAGAGCGCGGCGGCAATGGCTTCAGTCATCCGAACCGCATTCTGCGGGTCAGTCCAAATATGCTCGTCATAATTGTGCTCCGCATCTTCCTCTTGCAACGGCTCGACGCTGTCGATAAGTTTGAGCGAATCAATATCTTCCGAGGTTTCAAGCAAAGTCTCCACCCAGGCGTCAGACTCGTCGCCGATGTATAGAAACAGATCGCAGCCGAGAATGGCTTTCATATCCGAAGGGGACGGCTCATACCCATGCGGCTCAGCGCCCGGCGTCAGCAACAGCTTAACCGATGCATTCTCCCCTGCGACACGGCTTGCAAAATCGTACAGCGGGAAATTGGTCGCTACAATCTCCAGACCCTCCCCCGCTTCGTCTCCGCCGTCCGAGCAGGAAGCAAGCAGCAGCACAAGCAAAAGCAGAGCAGACAATAAACAAAGCAGGCGTTTCATTGCGAAATCTCCTTCCCGCAGCGGCCGCAAAGCCCGTACAACACCGTTCGGCCGCTGTCGAGTGTAAAGCCGTGCTCCTTTTCGATATGTGCCTCCATCCGGCGCATAAATGCACAATCGAGGTGCTCCAGCGCGCCGCAGCGCAGGCACCGGAGATGCACATGCCCGTCGCAGCGCCGGTCATCCGCCAGTCTGTAGACGGCCGCACCCTTCCCCGGCTCATAGCGGCGCACGCCGCCCTCCGACGCCATCTTTTCCAGCGTGCGGTAAACCGTCGTCTCCCCCACGTTGGCGCCGGACGCCGAAAGCCTTTCGCAGATTTCCCGCACTGTCAGACAGTCACCGCTGCTGCGCATAATACGCACAATCTCAGCGCGCTGTCTTGTTTTATAGGTCTTACCCGTATTCATAAGACCAGCCTCCAATTTGAAAATGATTTTCAAATTGGATTATAGCACAGAATCATCGATTTTACAAGAGGTTAAACCGAAAAAAACGCAAAACGCAGAAATAAAAATACATTGGATAACAAAATTGATCTGCAATCGAAGCACCCCCATTTCAAGCGGTGTCCATTAAAAACAAAAAAATAAAGCGTTTTTCCGAAGAAAAAACGCGCAAATAGAAGGAAGCCTCCCTTGATTTTTATCCGCACGCATATACCTGTTGCGGACTTTGCATTTAACCGACGAACAAAGGTTTTCCGAGCATATCCGTAACCAACGTCGTCTCCACTGTGCCTTATCCGCATCGTATTTTCGGTTTTTGGGAAACATCCGAAAAACAAAGTCCACAGCAGCATGTCCAAACAGCAGAAGCACCAAGCCGACGGCACGCTTTCCAAAAGTACAATGTGTTCAGGTGGTACTGTCACAAAACGCTTTTTTGCTTTTTGCGGCGACAATCCAATAAAACGGCAATGTATCGGCAACCCTCTGACAGATTTTCGCAGATCGCCCCCCTGCATTCAGAAGCCTTTATGCGCCCATCTTTGAGACAGAAGGCACACAAAAGCGTCGCCGTTTATTACAATTCCGTTCGAATAAACAGCATGCGGAAGGCATATCCCTATACCTTCCGCCGCAAATGAATTCAGCATCCATATGATACCGGAACACACGCCCGGGGTGTTTGACATTGCCTTGCTCTTTCGTTTCGAAAACGCACAGCAACAACGCCCTCCCGCTTTCGGCGGCAGGATGCAATGTTTTCATAACGAAAAGGAGCGTGCAGTCAGCCTTCGCTCTTCTCGTTCTCCTCGTCCACGATTCTGCGGAATTCCCGGAGCAGCTTCTGAACCTCCTTCTCCTCCATCACGGAAAGAAAGAACATCAGCGTCAGCGCGGAGAAGCCATATTTCCCGCTCTCCAGGTCAAACAGCGCACGCGGAGAAATGTGCAGCAATTCGGCAATCTTCTCCTGCGAATATCCATGTTCGGCGCGGAAGTTGAGCAATCTGTTTTTAAGCAATTGTTGTAATGCTTCTTTGTACGCACGCATAATACAGTAAACCTCCTGATTTCTTTCAGAAACAGAATAAGTTTACCATTATCGGGCGCCGCGTGCTATGAAGTATACTTCTTCTTGCGGCATACTTCTGCTTTTTTATTGAAAAACTCTCCCGAATGCAGAGCAATCAACCCCAATTTGCGAAAAATTCATTGACATTTCGAGGAAATTTTTATAAAACAAGCAAAATCAAAAATGCACATTGCCGTATCGGGTTTGCGGCACAACGGCAATCAGAACTTCCGCTCTGTCCTGCGAACGGAACACCGACTTGGGGACCCGGATCAATCGGCAAATTCTCAGACGAACGGAATGGCAAAAAAACGAATGATATCTTTAAGCCTCCGCTTTCCTTATAGAATAGCACGTTTCTCTGCATTTTGCAACCGATGCCGCATATTCTTTTGGCGTCTCAATTTTCCTATGCCCGCAAATCCGTGAACAACAAACGATTTACAGATATGAAGCAAAAGCAACAAATGACAATTGACTTTTGACCATTCATTTATGCACATTTGTAAAAATTGTATTGACATTTTGTCGGATATCATTTATACTGTACATACTTCACACAAAATAAACGTTTTATATTCTATAGCAAAAGCTTGTAATGCCGATGAGTACTGCCGTTTGACAGACAATATCAGCTGACTGCATGCCTATATCCGATTCGATTTCCGAAGCGCACCAAGTGTCAAACATATCCAAGGCATCCGCAAAAGATTTCAATGTTTTTTAAAATTTTTCGGTATACAGTCCGTCCCGTATAACGTCAAAGACGCGAAACCTGTCGTCGTTCCCGCACGGCTCAACCACAAAATCGTCACCGAAACGCACCCGGATATCTGCCGCCCGTTCGATTGTCCGCAAACGAAAAAACAAAAGTCTTCGGCGGAAATTCCGCTCCGCTTTCAGGCAGCAAAGAATATTAGGAGGCAAGTTATGAAAAAAAGCATTTGTTTTCTCCTTGCGCTTTTATCCGCCGCCAGTTTATCCGGCTGTTCGCAGGACGCCGAGGAACAGATTTCCCGCATCGAAGCGCTGGAAGCACAGGTCATCGAACTTGAAGCATCCATAGCGGCAAAAGAAACTGAAAAGGAAATACTGTCCGCTTCTCTGGCAGACGCCGAGCAGAAACAATCGGAGCTGTCCGCCAAGCTGCAAAACACGCTTAATGAGAAAGAGGAATTGTCCTCCGTGCTTACGGAAGCAGAGCGCGCTCAAGACACCCTGCTAAGCGCCAGTCAATCCCTGCAGAGCGAGATTGATCGGTTGAAGAACGCGCTCTCTGACGCCGAGGACGAAACCGAAGTTCTGCAGGAAAAACTCCGTCAGGAAATGGCCGATATGCTCCAAATAGAAGATGTTTTCCATCTTTCCAACGGAGATAAAGTTTTATTGACATATGATCACAATCGTCCGGATTACAAATACTGGCGGCTGACGCTCCTGTTGAAAGACGGAACCTTAAAGGACATTCACAACGATTACAGCGTAACCGCCTTTGCCGCCTCGCCCGACTGCACGAAATTCGCATTTTCCAATTTTGAAATGGAAGGATCCGCAGATGGCTACTGGTATGACTGTAATACTGGGAAAACGACTGAGATATCCCGGGAACAACTTGGAATTAACCATGGCCCCGCAGATTTTTTCTGGCTGGACAACCGATATTTTCTGTTTCTGTCGAGATTCGACCATGGCACAATCTCACAGGGCGGCGACGTTTACGTTTACGATACCGAAACCGATGCATATCGGCTTCTGATCCAAGGCAGCCGACTGGTAGAGATACAGTCTTTCGAATACGCCTCACATGCACTGTATCGCCGAGATACCGTTTTTTTCCACGCCGTCCGATTCGATGAAACGCTGAATTATACAACACAGAAGTCGTTTACCGTCAGCATCGAGAACCTGATGCAGATGGTCCGGGACGGCCAAACCATGACCTTCGACGGAGATAAGCTGTTTTGATGCGGACGATTCGTATGGGTAAAATCAGATTGCATATAACCGCCATTTCAAAACACACTTGGAGGCACATATGAAAAAGTTTATCAGCATCGCCCTTGCGGCCCTTACGGCTGTCGGCCTGTTCGGCTGTTCACAGGACAACGCGGAGGACGTCTCGCGCATCAGCGAACTTGAAGCACAGGTCGGCAGCCTCGAAGCCTCAATAGCTGCGCTTGAAAGCGAAAAAAACGGACTGGATTCCCAGCATTCCGATGCGAAAGCGGAGAACGAAACGTTCGCCGGAGAAAACGAGCAGCTTTCAGAGGTGCTTTCGACCGCCGAGGAGGAAAACGAAACGCTTGAAGGCCGAATCAGCGAACTGGAGGCTCTGCTCGCCGAAGCCGACGATTACGAGCGGATTGCCCTCAGCGGCGGCAACACGCTGCTTTGGAACGGGGACAGTCTGTTTATGCAGCACAGCGACGGCCGCGTGGAAGAACTGCAAAACAAATATGTTAATTCCGTAGCCGCGTCGCCCGACGGCAGCAAGGCGGTCTGGACCAATTTTGTGGCGGAAGGCAGCGATGCGGCAGGCTCGCTCTGGCTTTATAACCTTTCGTTGGCGCAGCCCAAAGCGCTGCTGACTTACAGCGAACTCCCGGCCAACCGCGACATTTCGTACGCCGGATGGCTGGATGATCGATATATTCTGTTTATCCTTATGCCGGTCTTCGGCACGATTGCGGTCGGCGGCGATGCGCTGTACGTTTATGATACGGAGACCGGCGCATACGCGCAGGTGGCCGAATGTGCGTATACGTCTGGTCTGCATCCGGAGTTGACTTCTTTTACCGTATTCGGCGACAGCTTTGTGGTTCTAAATCTGGTTATGACCGACGGAAATACCGACAATCCCCAAAAATCACATTTAATTCTCCCTATTGAAGAAATTCATTCGCTGATCCAGCATGAAGATTCAAAGTTGATCTCCGCTGAATCGTCAATTTGATTTGGAAACCGATAATAACAGGAGACGCAAATGAAAAGAATTGTTTCTATTATCCTTGCGGCCCTGACGACCGTCAGCCTGTTCGGCTGTTCGCAGGACGCCGAGGAACAGATTCTCCGCATCGAAGCGCTCGAAGCACAGCTCGCGGAATGCGGCGAAGCGCTTTCTGACGCAGAGAGGGCGATAACCGAGCAGGAAAACGCGTTCGCGGCCGAGCGCGAGGAACTGAACGATGCGCTTCTTGACGCGGAAGCGAAGCTAAACGATTGGAAGAGCAAAAACGAGCAATTGCAGTCGACGCTCTCCGCCGCAAATCAGGAGAACAGCCAGCTTCGGCGTCAATTGTACAATCCATCGCTTTCGACCCGCTCGAACCAAACTTTCTTTCTAAAAAACGGCAGCCGGCTGTCCATAGCTTATGATACAGACGCAAAGCCGAATGACCCCCATTACACATTGACGCTCTGTCGAGCCGACGGCAGTGAAGCGGAAATCTATGCAGGCGGCAGCCTTACCTCCATTGCCGTCTCGCCCGATGAAAGCAAATTTTGCTTGACCAATTTCAGTATAGAAGGTTCTTCCGACGCCTTCTGGTATGACGCCGAAACCGAAACGCTGACCGAAATCGGCAAAGACGGTCTGGTGCCAAACTGCGGCGCTTCCGCGTTCGCATGGCTGGACGACCGCTATTTTCTGTTTCTTTCGCAATTTGACCATGGTACGCTTTCGCTGGGCGGCGACGTATACGTTTACGACACCGAAGCCTGCGCCTATGCGCCGCTGATAGACTGCGCCCCGCGCGTACAGATCACCGCGTTCCTGCGGCCCACTTACTCCGACTATCGCCCTGATTGGGATGTGGGAAGTCTCGACTATATACTCTTTCAAGCGGTGATCTGGGATGAGACCTGGAACGAAATCGAGTTCAGAAGCTTTTCCCTGCCGCTGGCCGAATTGCTCGAAATGGGCGTAAACAATGATACAAAGACTTTTGACGGCGAGAAAGTTTATTGATGAATTATTTAGAGCTTATATGCACAATATCATTTTCACCCTGTTTTCATCCGTAAGGTCCTGCTCGATAAAACGCTGAATTATACCTCACAGAAGTCGTTTACCGTCAGCATCGAGGAGCTGATGGAAACGATTCAAGACGGGGAAACCATGACCTTTAACGGGTAAATGCCCCTTTGATAGTTTGCATTTTTCTTCATATATAACACAACATGAAAATATTGGGAGGTACATATGAAAAAGTTTATCGGCATCGCCCTTGCGGCCCTGACGGCCGTCGGCCTGTTCGGCTGCGCGCAGGACAACGCGGAGGACGTCTCGCGCATCAGCGAACTCGAAGCGCAGGTCGGCAGCCTCGAAGCTTCTGCGGCAGCACTCGAGGAAGAAAAGGAAGCGCTTGCAGCGATTTGCGAGAACGAAAAATCCCGGCTCGAATCCGCTTTGACCGATGCCGAAAGCAAGCACGAAGAATTGACCGGCAGGAACGATAAGCTGAAGGACGAGCTGGACGAGCTCGAGCAAAAATTTGCGGCACTGAAAATCACAGGCAAGTCAATTGTTCAAATGATTCCAATGGGATATGCGTTAGGGGATTGGTATTATCACGCTTTGTATGTTACTGAATATAACGCCGACCCGAGCTATAATTACGCACTCAGCCTCATCCGAGAAGGCGAAAACGGCTTCGAACGTCTCATTATTTATCGCGATTATCAATTTATTTCCGGCATGGCCATATCGCCCAACGGCAGAACGCTTGTGTTTACAGATTTTGAAATGGAATCCGGCTTTACAACCATTTATCTGTACGATATTGAAACCGAGGAGAAACGAGATTTTTCGCTGGAAGACGAGCTGCCCCGCGACCATGACGCTTTTTCTTTCTACTGGCTGGACGACCGCTATCTGCTTTTAGCCGAACGACTCGACCATGGCTCGATTTCACGCGGTGGGAATATATATGTCTACGACACCGAAACCGAGCAGTGCAGACCGCTTATCGAAACCTCGCAATATGAGTTGCAGCTCCAAACGATCAATGCGCTGAACGACGAGCTGTTGCTGCTCAAAGGGGTTCTGTATGAAGAAACCCTGAACTTCACCGAAGATGTCTTTTTCACTGTGCACACCGATAAGCTTTACGAGCGCATCGAAAGCGGCGATTCGATGACCATATCGCCTGACGACGCGATTTGATTACCCGTTCCAAACATACAGCGCACATAATAATTACACGCAACGAGTCATATAAAATACATAGAACACACTTGGAGGCACATATGAAAAAGTTTATCAGCATCGCCCTTGCGGCCCTGACGGCTGTCGGCCTGTTCGGCTGCGCGCAGGACAACGCGGAGGACGTCTTGCGCATCAGCGAACTTGAAGCACAGGTCGGCAGCCTCGAAGCCTCAATAGCTGCGCTTGAAAGCGAAAAAAACGGACTGGATTCCCAGCTTTCCGATGCGAAAAGCGAAAATGAAACACTCGCGGAAGAAAACACACAGCTCACGGACGAGCTCGTAAAACAGAAGGGTGAGACCTTGACTTTGCAAACAGAATTAAACCAGGGCATTGCAAACATGAAATACGTAGAGAAAGCCCTTCCGCTTTCCAATGGGAGCAATTTGGTTTTAACCTACAACCTCAATCGCACGGATGGAAACTATGCAGAGTTGCTCCTCATAGGGAAAGACGGTACTTCCGAAGTGATTTACGCCGATAGCGCTATAACTGCTTTCGCCGCCTCACCTGACTGTACAAAATTTGCATTTACCAATTTTTCAATAGAAGGCTCTTCAGATGCTTTTTGGTACGATCTGGAAACCGGAACAACAACCGAGATAGCCAAGGATAAGCTTCTCGCCAATAACGGCGCTTCCGACTTTCTTTGGCTGGACGACCGCTACTTTCTGTTCATATCGCGTCATGATTACAGCGTGTTCTCCGAAGGCGGCAGCATTTATGCCTACGACACGAAAACAAACGAATATGCGTGCCTAATTGACGTGCAATCGATGGTTCAAATCACCTCTTTTGAAATTGCGTCCTATCATATGTGGCAGGACGATATTGTCTTTTTCCGTGCAATCATTACCGACCCGACTTATAATTACACTACCCAAGAATCGTTTACCGTCAGCATCGAGGAGCTGATGGAGATGATTCAGAACGGTAAAACCAAAACCTATGATGGCGAAAGGCTGTTTTGATTTGCAAATACATAAATAGCCCATACCAATTATGGTATGGGCTTCTCCATCTTTACTTTTTTATCAATCCATAAAAATCGACCAATAATTCACCAATCGAATGCGCAAATTCTTGTTCTTTAGTAATTAACGCATATGCTTCCTGTGGATTATCGTGAAAGCCTATTTCCAAAATAATTGCAGGTATTGATAAACCATGCGTTTCTTGAAGCTCTTTTAAATTTAAATTACATTCTGTTAGATATGAACGATTACTCTCTGTTTCCAATAGAGGATCAACTGTATTCACTAACAACAATGCTAAGGCTTCAGTCTCGCACAATCCATTATAAAATCCCACGCTACCACTGGCTGTCGGGTCTGAAGGCTGTCCTTTTGCATTGCTATGCAGTGCAAGATAAAAAGCATTGGTTTTGTCTTCAATCCACGCATCCGCTTCCTGAGGTCGACCAGTATACTGTTGGTCTGCATCATGAATATCCGTCACCATCACATCAACCCAATAACCATTCAGGAAGTTCTTCAAATAAGCTGCAACATTCTCCATATTCTTCCTTTCGCTTACTTCTGAAATCGGATACAGCGTACCGTCAAACTTTGTATAGGGCTTATGATGATTCGCCGGACTGAGGTAAATCTGCCGCATAGTTTCTACGGTTATTGTAAACGAACAAGATCGGTTACCGTAATTTGCCGTTAAAGTTGAGCTTCCCAGATTTAACGCCACTATATGCGTAACGATCGAATGCTGCACAGGTTCCTTCCATATATAAAAAATATCGTGGTCATATGTCCAACTTGCTGAAACTGCATGCATCGGATCATCTGCATATATCATAATATCGATTCTGCTTCCAATCGGCATCACATTCGCTTTCGGAAGTCCGACGACCGTCAACGGTTCTGTCGGCTGAACAGTCGTGGTGGTCGTGCTTGTCGAGGTGCTGACGCCGGAGGCATAGAACTGCATGCCGGTACGCTGTTCCTCGGTCAGCGCTTCGGCGGAAAGCACGAAACGGCTTCCGAAATCCGCAGCGGCTTCGGCAGTCACAGAATTCGATGCGGTCCCGGCCGCGCCGACGGATGCGGCCGTCACGGCAGCTTCTGCGTCCCCGGCGTTCCCTGCATCTGCGGCAGTCTCGCCATTCGCGGCGGTCTCGCCGGACGCCGTGTCCGACGGGACGATGACGACGAGCCGTCCGCCGTCCACGCCGACCACCGGCTGTCCTTCGTCGGCGAAGCTCCTTGCTTCTTCACACGTGCAGGACTTCCACCACATATAGTCCCCACTCTGCAGCGCGTCCAGAATTTCCGGCAAGCCGCCCTCGGGCAGCGAAACGCCGCAGTTGTTCAGGACCGCACGCGCCACCGAGAGCGAATCGTCCCGCGCAGCGGCGTCCAGGTTTTTCAATGTCCAATCGACTATGTTTTTGTACTGTTGGTTTGTCATTTCATTACCTTCTTTCATTTTGCATGATTTCATACGCTGCGGCGCCCTTTGCGTCCGCGGCATTTTTGTTCGGCTGCGTACCGAAGATTTTAAGCGTCAGCGGCTCCGTATGATCGGAAGACGTATCGGGACAGACGTCTTCATTGCTATCCCCTCCCCTCTTTTTTCTACTGTACTCCCAGTATAACGGTCAAACCGGACAGTTCATGTCCGGTTTAAAATAAAATATTTTTTTGCAAAAACCTTTTTAAACCGGACATGAACTGTCCGGTTTGCATGTTATCTTTATAGCAAAGGACGGCCAGCGGCCCTGTCTGCCGGAAATCCGGGGCCGTTTCCGCTGCCTTTATGAAAAAAACCGAACCAGTCGTTCGGCGCTGCAAATGAAAGGAGGTGATGCAACGATGATTTTCGGTATAGAATCGACATATCCATCCAACGGAAAGCTGACCAACGGCTACCGGCTGTTCGATTGGGTGATGCGCAAGCAGGATGTTCCCCGCTTCTGGCTGCGCGGAATCACCGGCGAATACGGCGTTACGCGAGAGGAAATGGCGTTCCTGAAAGCGAACGGATGCAGGACCGCTTTGGTTCTGAACGGCCTTACGGAGCGGATCGTATCGCAAAACGGAGCCGTGCCGGAAGCGCAGCGCGCGCTCGAAGCCTTGCGACGGCTGCGGGTACCCTCGTTTTCGGAGATTGCGCTTTTTGTGCGCTTTGCGCCGAATTGGAGCATGAACCACAACTGGATGCTCAGCTTCGCGTATACGCTGTGCGAAAACGGATACATTCCGGGCTTTATCGGCAACACCGACTCGTCAAAGCGCTTCTGCTTCGATCGGGAATGCGGCCATTACAAGCACGCGTCCGAAGCGGACAGCCGTTTCGGCGCGCTGTTCGGTGCGACCGAACCGGAATCCGACGCCCCGCCGGAAAGCTGGACACCGTTTTGTCCCTCCGACTTTACGCAGAGCGATATGTCGCTTTGGGAGACGGGCGGCCGTGTCGTTTGCGGAGACGTCTGCGCCAACGTCGTTTATGTGCGCGACGAAGCCATATGCAAACATTTTTTGTAGCTTTTGTTCGCCCTTTTATCGGAAACGGCATATGCTTTGCGGATATCTTCCGATACGAACCGGCACAGTATGATGAAACCGCATGTGCATCCATAATTTCCCTCCTTTTTTACATAGCCGTTATTCAGCGGCAAAAAAGCACCTGCCGGCGCAAACCGGCAGGTGCTTTCCCTCGTTGATATTATTTTCCATTTACGGCAAGCGCTTTGGCACGCTCGCCGAAGACGCGGAAGCGTTCTTCTCCCCGGACCGAATCGAACCATTCCCAGCCGCTCGGCGCGGTCATTCCGTAATACGGGAGGTCGATACGCGCATCATAGAGCGAACATTCCTCGAACGGCTCACGCGAGCCGTCGGGAAGCAGGAGAACGCCCTTTCCCTTGACGAGCCGAACACCGCCGAAGACAAACGCCTTGCCGGCCTCCATCTCCGTGCCGTCGGGGATATCCGCCCATTGCCGGAACAGCTCGAAGGCGCGCTCGAGACAGATGTAGCCTTCCTCCTTCCGCCCGCAGCCGAACAGCGCGCAGGCCGTACGGAAGCAGGTTGCGGCATAGAGGCCGAGCCAGCCTGCGGGCGACTGCCCGTTTTCGCCGAAGCTTTCCATGAGCTGCATGCGGTAACGGTTCCATACGGCCGCTTTTTCGGGCATCCCCCAATAGCGGGTGGGACGGGTAAGAAAATGCACCATAAGCCGGAAATTGTTGACGTCGTGGCGGAGACGGCCCTCGGCATGACGTCCTTTTTCGCAAAGCGCTTCCTCGAGGACCTCGTCCTGAATGGAAGCATAGCTTGTGACCGGCGCGAGCGTCTCGCGGACGCCGGTCCTGTCTGCGAAAATCGTGATCTGCCCGTTTTCTTCCGCGCAATAGGTGTACTCTGCCGCTCCCACATAGCCGTCAGTCAGCCCGACCGCCTCATAGCGGCGCAGCAAGCCGTCCGCGAAGGGCATATAGCCCTCTCCCGTCCCCTGATAGGCAGTGAGCTCGTAAACGGCTGTTTTCAGCCCGTCGCAGTACTCGTTTTCGGTGCGGACGATGCCGACGCCTTCGGCAAAATAGTATTTTTTCCGTCCGCCGCGATAAGAAAGGCCGTCTTTCAATCCGGAAATGTCCAGCGTGAGAACGAGACAGCGGTCAAAGGTTCCCGCCTTTGTGGCGATGCTGCCGCCGTCCGCACAGTTGATCCGGGTTTTGACCGGCACCGTCCCCCACATCATATATTCGACCAGCGGCGATGCGCCCGCACGCCATTCCTCCGACCAGATGCACCCTGCAGCGTCCTGAAGGATTCCGTAGACGTCGTTGAAGAGAATCGGTGTTCCGGCGCTGTCCCAGCCTCCTTTCCATTCAAACGACCAACGGGGATGAAGCGTAAGGGAGACGGCACCGCCGTTCTGTAATATGCCGAATTTTTGGAAAAAGTTCCAATGTCCCCTCGCGGTGTATTCGGGGTTGAACTCCGGATCGGTCGCCATAATCCGTCTCGCTACCGCGCATGCCGCCTTCGTATGGGCCTTCTGCAGGGACGTTTCGGCAAGCGTCTCGACACGTTCGGCCACGTGGGACACGTCGCAAATGACTGATTCGCCGTTCTCCAGTTTGCGGCAGTATTCATTTCGGATCGCTTCAATCATATCCTGCCAGGAATTCTCGTCATAACGCAGCCGCTCAAGCGCTTCGAACGACGTGAAAACCGCGCCGTCCGCATCCGCGTATGCGACGGAAAACTTCAGTTCCATATGCAGGACGTCGGGCGTGTCGCCGGACGCGTATTCCCACACGTTCCCCGCAGCAAGCGGCAGAAGCCCCTCGCCGCCCGCGATATGGTACGCTTTCAAAAGCCGGACGGCAGTAAAGCCGTCCTGTATGTGTTCATGCCTGACAATCCCGACGCCCTCTTTGTAATAGCTCTTGTACAGCGAGCAGCCTTGGAAGTCGGCATACCTTGTGAGCCAGAGCCGGCAGTCCGTAAAGGTGCCGCAGGGCGTTTCCACGGTCTCCCGATCAGAGGCAAAGGTCAGCGTCGCACCGTCCGAGCCGACACGGGTTTCGCCCACGGCGAGGCTTTCGTCAAAGAAGCGGCCGTCGCAGCGGGACGAGTTGCGGAATATTCGGCCGATCTGCCAATCTGTTGAAGCAAGCCAACCGTCGCTGATGCGTTCGTCCTTCCAGTAGCAGAGGGCTCCGTCGATAAACCGCAGTTCCGCAGCGTCGGCAGTAAGGAAATAACGTTTTTTCTCCTTGCCCAGAAAAGCAACTCGTCTTTCCTCAAATTCGAGTGCGCGCGTGATGAGCGCGTGATATACATCGGACGGCCGAAGAAGTCCGAGCGCCCTGTCCCACGCTTCCGCGCCCTTATCCGGCTGCTCCTGCCGAAAGCATTCACGGCCGAGCCAGAACCATTCACGCGCAAGCGCCTGTACAAACCCTGCTTTCTCCAGCATAGGAATCTGTTTGTTCCGTATAAAATCGATTTTATCCGCACCGTCAGGCAATTGCTCGTCCTCGCGGGCGACGATAAACGCCATAACCTCGTCGTTTCGGCCAAGCACGGCCGCTTCCTTCACGCGCGCGAAAAGCGCGTCGTTCTTTTCTCCGGGGAGCCACCACCAGCCGCGCATCAGCACGTCGGCCAGCGCGTGGTACCTGACGTCGGATTCGGGGAGCGATTCCACTTCCCGAAGGACGTCGGCGTATACGGCGGCAAACCCGTTTTTGCTGTTTTTCATCTGCCAGAGCTTGAGTTCTTCAACCTTTTTCATCACACGCTGTACGAGCGTATCGCCGCATTTTTCATTCATTGCGCAAAGCTCCTTTCGTATCCGTTTTCTGCCGTCATGAAGCTGCCACTTGACCGTTCCGACAGAAATACGCAGCCGATCCGCGATTTCGGCCACCGAAAAGCCGTCGAAATAATGCAGACGAATGATCCGCTGCACCTTCTCCGGCAGCCTTCCGACCGTTTGACGCAGTTCGGCCCGTTCCTCGGACGATACAAACGCTTCCGCAGGGTCGCAGTTCCGGTCGTCAGCCAGAGGCAGGTTGTCGACAACGTCCAGCGGGAGATAGCTATGAAAACGCCTGAGCTGGTTCAAAGCGCAGTTTTTGGCAATCCGACAGACCCATGCGGCAAACTTCTGCGGCTCCTGAAGCGTATCCAGCTTCATCCAAGCTGTGACGAAAGCGTCCTGCGCCGCATCCTCCGCCATAAACGGGTTGTGCGTAACCGAAGCTGCCGCCGAAACGACTGCTCTCTGATAGCGTCTGACCAGCACTTCATACGCGTCCTGTTCGCCTGCAAGCGTCAGCATCACGAGCGTTTCATCGGTTTGGTTCTGCAGCAAGTTGTATCCTCCTCTCATTCTTATGAGAATTCCCATTTTTAAGCGCTTGTCTTTATAGATGCAAACCGGCGGGAAAAGGTTGGGAAAAATCATTGCCCGTGATTTTTTTATAAAACATTGCGGAAATCAAAGCCGGAGAACAAAAAAGCGCTCCGAAAAGCGAAACGCGCCTTCAAACACCGGACAGACCGGTCTTATACGGACATCGGAGGGCAGGTACAATGCCGTCAGGCAAAGACGACTGCCGATTTTTGCCGTTGTCCCTCGGAGCGTATGCCCGTTCGCCGCCCGATGAAATCAGAAACGCTTTCAAAGGACGGTTGTCTTTCGGCCGCTGCTTCATGCAGCACCTCTCTGTCAGAGAGAAAAGCACAGTGAATAAAGATTCCGCTCATTCACTCGGTTGAAAAAACATTTTCGGGTCGTTCCTTCCGACGTAGCTCGGACGGAACACCCGGAGGCCGATTCGTCGGAACGGCCGCCAATACCGGTATAAGTGCCGCTGTATGATCCGACAAGTCATCTTTTGCTTATGCGCATCGAAAACTGCGTTCTGTTTATGGACATTTTAATTTTTGATTGGTATTCATGCGCCTTTATAATCCACGCAAGCACGAAAAGACCATACAACGTTCGCGGCCTATCTGCGCCGACTCGCCGTCGTGAAAAGGCGGTGCGCATCCTCGAACTTAAAACAAAAAACGCTGAAACCAAAACAAATTGGATTCAGCGCCACACTGTCAAAAAGCAAAGAAAAAAATGAAGACCCAACGCGGGCAATAAAGCAAAAGCCGCGCACAAAACACGGTGCGCGGCCTGTCTGCGGCAACTCGCCGCTGGCCCGCCCTGAGGGACTTGAACCCCCGACCCTCGGAATCGGAATCCGGTACTCTATCCGCTGAGCTAAGGGCGGTCATATGAAATTATTCCTTATATTTTGTGAGCGCTGCGGCAATACGATACAGAAGCCAGCCGAACAGCATCATACAAACATAGATACCCGTCAGCGCCAGCGAAAAGAAGCCTGTCGCCTCGTAAAGATCGGAAAACGCGGAAAAAATCATCTCACAGACAACCGTCGAAACGACGGCAGGAAAGAACAGAAACAACAGATCCTTCACAAAAAAGCCTTTCAGAGACGCCGGCCGCGTTTGCCGGATCATAAAATACGTGGCATAAAACGGGATAAAAAACAACAGAGCGGCGGCCAGAAACGAAATGAGCTGCACAATGGCATTATCCAGCATCAAAAAGTTGACCGCCATAAAAACCGCAGGGAGCAGCACCGCAAACACAACTTTTACTGCAAGCGCTTTGTTGGTATACATATAGATGCCGCCCTCCCCTGCAATCGGTCGTCAGGTGTTATTATCCCCGTGACGGATGGTTGCGCGCTTGATTTTGCCGCTGAACGTCTTGGGCAGCTCGCTGACAAACTCGATGATCCGCGGGTATTTATACGGCGCGGTGGTATGCTTGACGTGTGTCTGCAGTTCCTTGATCAGTTCATCGCTTGCCGTATAGCCCTTCGCCAACACGATGGTCGCCTTGACGACCTGACCGCGGACAGGGTCGGGCGCAGCGGTGACTGCGCACTCCAACACACAGGGATGCGTCATCAATGCGCTTTCCACCTCGAACGGCCCGATGCGGTAGCCCGAGCATTTAATCACATCGTCCGAACGGCCCTCAAACCAGTAATATCCGTCCGAGTCGCGCCAGGCGGTATCGCCGGTGTCATAAAAATCGCTGCGAAAAGCCTTCCGATTCGCTTCTTCGTCCTCCTGATAGCCCTTGAAAAGGCCATAAGGATAGTGCTTGGAAAGATTTTTGATAACAATCGAACCGACCACGCCGTCCTCACACGAATTGCCGTTTTCATCCACGATATCCACATCATAATCGGGAGAAGGCTTACCGGTCGAACCCGGTTTAATAGGAAATCCGTCAAAATTGCCGATTATGGCCGGCGTTTCACTCTGACCAAAGGCCTCGGTCAGCGTCAGACCGGTCAACTCCTTGAACCGGTAAAACACTTCGGGATTCAGCGGTTCTCCCGCCATACAGCAATGCTTAATCGAAGAAAAATCATATTTCTGGATATCCTCTTTGATTAAAAAGCGGAAAATCGTCGGCGGCGCACAGAAAGTGGTCACGCCGATTTCCTGAATCAGCTCCAGCGTATTATGTGCATTGAATTTTTCATTGTCATATGCGACAATGACCGCTCCACAGATCCACTGACCGTAAATTTTCCCCCAACCGAACTTGGCCCAGCCGGAGTCGGACATCGTCAGATGAAGCTTGCCGTCTTCACAGTGCTGCCAATATTTCGCTGTAATAATATGGCCGACCGGATATGTATAGTCGTGAAGAATCATTTTGGGCATCCCGGTCGTACCCGAGGAGAAATACATCAGCATCGGGTCGGTCAGTTCATTGGGGATACGCGGCAGCTCGGACGACGAAGCGGCAATCTCAGCACGCAAATCGAGCATGTCTGCCGGCACACGGTCGCCCACTACGGCAACGGCGCCAAGCGTTTCACATTCGGGGCGTGCCGCAGTGATATAACCGACAAGCTCGGGATCATCCACGGAAAGGATCATGCGCACCTTTGCCAGATTGCAGCGATACACAATGTCCTTAACGGTGAGCTGATAGGTGGCAGGAATGCAGACCGCGCCAATCTTGCAAAGTGCAAGAATGCTAATCCAAGTCTCCGGGCGCTGCTTGAGCATCATCATCACCCGGTCGCCCTTTCGAATGCCCGCACGAAGGAAAAAGTTGGCGCAGCGGTTGCTGAGTTCGCTCAGCTCACGGAAGGTAAACATACGGCGGTCGCCCGCGTCGGTACACCAGAGCAGCGCATTTTTTGCAGGGTCAAGCCTGGCCCACTCGTCCACCACGTCATAGGCAAAATTGAAGCCGGCCGGCACATGGACCTTATAGTTGGCCTTCAGGTCCTCATAGGATTCAAACGCAATACGGTCGAGAAATTTTTCTAACATCGTTTCCTACCCTGCTTTAAAAAATCTTTGGTGTTATAATGCTCCTTTGCGCCGTAATTTCAACGGAAGCGAAAAACGGCCAACAGCAACTGGCGGTTGGCCGTTTGGTGATCCATCGGAGAATCGAACTCCGGACACCATGATTAAAAGTCATGTGCTCTACCGGCTGAGCTAATGGATCGGATTAACAGCCTAAGTAGAATACCACAACACGCGCCGTTTGTCAAGTGCCTAAAAACAAAATCTTACCCTTATACGGCAAAAATCTTCCGATTTTCGCCTTTTACGAACGATAAAAGCGGAAATTGGCAATCACCTTACCGAGAATGGTCACATTCTTGGCAAAGATCGGCTGCATGGATGAATTGCAGGGCTGAAGGCGCACACCGCCGTTTTCTTTGTAAAACTTTTTCACAGTTGCCTCGTCCTCAATCATCGCGACAACGATTTCGCCGTTTTCCGCATAGTGAACGCCGTTGACGATGACAATGTCCCCGTCAAGGATCCCGGCTTCGATCATGCTTTCCCCCATCACACGCAGCGCGAAGAGGTCACTGTCTCCGCCGGCCATACTGACGGGAAAATCCACATAGCCGTCATAATTTTCAACCGCAAGAATCGGTGTGCCCGCCGTCACGCGGCCGAGCAGCGGCACACGCAGCATCCGCTCGCCGTCGGAATACTTGGCGCGTCCGAGACGAAGCGCGCGGGATTTCCCCTGATCCTTTTTGATATAGCCCTTCTGGTCAAGGCGGCTGAGGCACGCGTGCGCGGTGGATGTGGAACGGATGCCCAGCGCGCGGCAGATATCGCGGACGGATGGAGCGTAGCCCTCATTCTCAATCATACTTTCGATGTAGCTGTAAACGTTTTGTTCCATCGGCGACAATTCAGTCATTTTCAACCATCCTTTCCCGCAAAGCGGGTCATTTAAGGCGCAGGCACACAAGCGGCGTCAAACAACGCCCGTGCACGGTCGATTCGACCGCAGAGATAAAGATAGCCGAACAGACATTCCAAGCCTGTGGCCCTTCGGTATTCCACCGCACCTGCGCTCCGGGGAGCGTGAGCGCTTTTGGCATTGCGGCCGCGTTTATACATATCGGTTTCATTTTCGTCCAGCAGCGGCAGCAGCTTCTCCACCGCTGCGCTCTGTGCGACGGCAGTTACATAACCGCGAGCAAGCCGATTCAGCTCTGCGGGCGGACGTTCGCCCGCGCAAACGAGTTTTTCGCGGACCAGCAGCTCAAAGACCGCATCGCCCATATAAGCGAGCGCCAGCGGACTTGTTTCGGAAAGCCGTACGCGCGGCATTACGCTTTCTTCCATTTCGTGCCCTGCGGCGTATCCTCCAGCGTCACGCCCATTTCTTTCAGGCGCGCGCGGAGTTCGTCCGCTTTCTGATAGTCCTTTTCTTTTTTTGCTTTGGTGCGTTCGGCGACGAGCGCTTCGATTTCGGCGTCGCCGTCCACCGTTTTCTCCTCCGGCAGGAAGCCGAACAAGCCGAGAAGTTCATCGTAAAAGCCGAGAAGCGTTCGCAGAATGTCAGCGGAAACGGACTCGTTTTTCAGCAGCGTATTGATATCGCGTGTGATTTCAAAAAGCACGGCAATGGCATTTGCGGTATTGAAATCATCGTCCATAGCCGCAAGAAAATCCGCCTTCCGCGCCATGATTTGCTCAGCTTCCGCGGCAAGCGACGGCGCATCCGTCGCGTTGCCTGCGTTCTCCAGACGGAAAGCGAGGTTTTCGCGGCAGTTCTGCAACCGTTCAAGGGCAGCGGCAGACTGTGCAAGGATCGCCTCGGAAAAATTGACGGGGTTGCGGTAATGAGACGCGAGCAGAAAATAGCGAATGGCGCCGTACCCGAATTTTTTTGCCGCATCCCGCACCCAGAAACAGTCGCCGGCAGACTTGGACATTTTACGGTTATCCACGTTGATATAGCCGTTGTGCAGCCAGAAGCGGGCCAGCGGCGCGCCGGTGGCGCACTCACTCTGGGCAATCTCGTTCTCGTGATGCGGGAATGTGAGGTCCTGTCCGCCGCAGTGGATATCGATGTCGGTACCGAGATACTTGCGCACCATCGCTGAACATTCTATATGCCAGCCGGGCCTGCCCTCTCCCCACGGGGAGGGCCAGCTAATCTCTCCTTCTTCCTTCTTCGCTTTCCAGAGTGCGAAATCAAAGGGGTGCCGTTTTTCGTCGTTGACGTCGATGCGGGCGCCCGCTTCCAACTCCTCGAGGTTATAATGCGACAGGCAGCCGTAATGAGGGAAGGAATCGGCAGCAAAATAGACATTGCCGTTGGATTCGTAGGCGTTGCCTTTATCGATGAGCGTCCGTACGATTTCAATGATTTCGGGGATATTCTCGGTCGCGCGCGGATGCACGGTCGCCGGACGCACACCGAGTCCCCGCGCGTCAGCGAAATACGCATCAATATAGCGCGCCGCGATTTCGGGCACGGTGCAGCCCTCGGCTTTGGCCTTGGCAATCATTTTATCGTCCACGTCGGTAAAATTCTGGACGAACACAACATCATTGCCGCGGTATTCAAGATAGCGGCGCAGCATATCGAAAAGCACAAAGCAGCGCGCGTTGCCGATATGGATATAGTTGTACACCGTGGGACCGCAGGCGTACATCCGTACCCTGCCATCGCGGACGGTCAATTCTTCCTTTTGTCTGGTGAGCGTATTAAAAAGCCGCATGCCCGTTTATCCTTTTCCAATTATTATTTTTATTTGGAGGGGTCGAGAAAATCCCAGTATTGCCTGATATAGCTGATGCCCGACCAGATCGTAAAAGTAACCATGATCAGCATCGAAAACAGCGAGAGAAAGCCGCCGGTCGGAAACACGATGGGTTCAAGAAGAACAATGATGATGCATAGAAACTGTGATACGGTTTTGATCTTACCCAGCATATTTGCCGCGACCACAACGCCCGATTCGCGCGAGACGACCAGCCGCATCGAGGTGACGGCAAGCTCGCGGAATACGACAGCCAGCGTTGACCAGAGAAAGACGTTATACAAAAGCCAATGCGGTACCGTGAGGTCGTCGGCGATGATGAAGTCCGATGCGCAGATGGCGATAAGCGCTCCAAAAATCATAAATTTATCGGCCAGCGGATCCATAAATTTGCCGAAATGGGTGATGATTTGCTTTTTGCGGGCAATTTTTCCGTCCAGAAAATCCGTGATGGCGGCAAGGATAAAAATCGCCGCTGCAATGATCCGTGACCACGTGGTATGCTCATATGTAAATACAGGATAAATGATGAAAAACGCAAAGAACGGGACCAGCACGATCCGCGCCAGAGTCAGCTTGTTTGCAATGTTCAGCTTCATTGCGGTTCTCCTTCACCAACGAATTTGCCGATAAGGTCATAATCGAGCACCTCGGTCACCTCCACGCGGATCAGTTCTCCTTCCCCTACACGGCGCGGCGCCGAAAAAAAGATTCGTCCGTCGATATCCGGCGCGTCGGCATACGTTCGGCCGTAATACGAACCTCCGGCCGTATCATAGCCCTCGCAGACAACGGCAAACGTCCTGCCAAGCTGCGCACGGTTATAAGCGGTATGGATCTTCCGCTGCTCGCGCATCAGCACGTCGTGGCGTTTGCGCTTGAGCTTTTCCGGAATCTGATCGGGCAAATCGTATGCCGGCGTCCCCTCCTCACGCGAATAAGCGAACACACCAAGACGTTCAAAGCGCGTCTCCCGGATAAAGGCACGCAGTTCCTCAAATTCGTCTTCCGTCTCGCCGGGAAAGCCGGTGATGACCGTCGTCCGCAGCACGATATCCGGAACCGCTCGTCGCAGACGCTCAACGGCCGATCGGATGTCGGCGGCGGTATCGCGGCGGTTCATCGCACGAAGCACGCGATCGGAAATATGCTGGATAGGCATATCGATATATTTGACTACCTTGGGATTGTTGGCAATCTCCTCAATCAGACCGTCCGTAATTCTGCCGGGGTAACAATACAGCAGACGCAGCCAGCGGATGCCGTCTATGGCCGACAATTCACGCAACAACGCGTCCAGCGCATAAGTGCCGTACAAATCTTCTCCGTAGCGTGTGGTGTCCTGTGCGACGAGACAAAGCTCGCGCACGCCGAGAGACGCAAGATCGCGCGCTTCCTCTACGATTTCACCCATCGGACGTGAGCGGAAGCGGCCGCGGATAGAAGGGATCACGCAATAGGAGCAGCGGTTGTCGCAGCCCTCGGCGATTTGCAGATAGGCAAAATGCTCCTGTGTGGTGACCACACGCTCGCCGCCGAGCGGCGCGGCATTGATATCGCCGAACCGCGCGAATCGCTTGTTTGCATACGCACTGCGCACGGCTTCACAGATGTCTCCGTAGGAGCCGGTACCGAGCACGCAGTCGACTTCGGGCAGCTCCTCCAGTATCTGTTCGCGGTAGCGCTCGGGCAGGCATCCCGTAACCACGATGCCGCGCAGGGTATGATTTTCCTTCAGCCAAGCGACGTCGAGAATGTTGTCGATGGCCTCCTGTTTGGCGCTCTCGATAAACGCGCAGGTATTGATGACGATGACGTCGGCGTCGACGTCCTCCGCAACGATTTCGAAGCCTTCAGAGGCAAGCTTGGCGAGCATAACCTCCGTATTGATAAGATTCTTCGGACAGCCGAGCGAGACAAATCCAACTTTGACAGCCATTAGCGTTCTTCCTGTTCCAATCTGCTTATTGCATCAGTGATGTCGGCCGATTCGTAGCCGCAGCGATAGAGATAGGCAAACGCCTTGCTCCTCTGCGCATAGTCGGCAAGATCCAACACGCCGAATTTCTTTTCGGTCAGCGTACGTATATTGTCCGTGTGGTCACACGTCTCCAGCGGTTCGAGCGCCGCGGCAACATCCTCAGAGGAAAAGCCGCGCGCGGCAAGCTCGCTGCGGATACGGAGCGGCCCCCACAGCTTATTTTCGTAAAACGATATGGCCATCCGCGCGCTCAGCGCCGCGTCGTCCACATAGCCGCGCTTGCGCAGCAGCTCGACAACCGATGCCGCCAGCTCTCTGTCAAAACGGGGCGTCAGCTTGCCGAGCAGCTTTTTGCCCGACATATCTCCGTAGGACAGACAGTCCATCGCCTTGCGGATACAGCGCAGCCGTTCGGCGGCTTTACAGACCGCCTCCAGCTCGCCGTCACCGAGCCAATCCCCCTCGGAAAAACCGAGCGTACGGAAATCCGCCTCGGTGATGCGATAGTTCTCACCGTCGATGAGAAGCACGGCCTCGTGTGCCTGTTCATCCAGAAATACGCCGGTCACGCGGGAGGGATGATCATTCACCGTCGTTCTCCGGCTCAAACGCATCCTCTGTATCCGGCTCGGATGCAACCGGCACTTCGCTGAGCTTTTCACGGATACGCGCCTCGATCTCAGAGGCAAGCGAGGGATTTGAAACAAGCAGTTCGCGTACGGTATCCTTCCCCTGCCCCAGCTTGGAGCCATTGTAGGAGAACCACGAGCCGCTCTTTTCGACGATACCCAGTTTTACGCCGATTTCGATAATCTCGCTTTCCTTGGAAATGCCGCGCCCGTAAATGATGTCGAATTCAGCCGTTTTGAACGGCGGAGCAACCTTGTTCTTGACCACCTTGCACTTGACGTGATTGCCGATGACTTCGCCGCTGGATTTGATCTGCTCCGTCCGGCGGATGTCAATGCGTACCGAGGCATAGAATTTTAATGCCCGACCGCCCGTCGTCACCTCGGGATTGCCGTAAACGACGCCTACCTTTTCACGGAGCTGATTGATAAACACGACCACGCAGTTTGACTTGGAGATGGCGCCCGACAGCTTTCGCAGCGCCTGCGACATCAGTCGTGCATGCAGACCGACATGTGAGGCGCCCATATCACCGTCGATTTCACTCTTCGGTACGAGCGCGGCGACCGAGTCGACAACCACGCATTCAATCGCGCCGGAGCGAACGAGCGCCTCGGTGATTTCCAGCGCCTGTTCGCCGCTGTCCGGCTGGGAAACGAGCAGCGAATCAATATCCACGCCCAGCGCCTTGGCATAGACGGGGTCCAGCGCGTGCTCGGCGTCGATGAACGCCGCTTCGCCGCCGGCCTTCTGCACCTCGCCGATGATGTGCAGCGCAACCGTCGTTTTGCCCGACGATTCCGGCCCGTAAATTTCAATGATGCGTCCCCTCGGCACGCCGCCGATGCCCAGCGCCATATCCAGCGACAGCGAGCCAGTGGGCACGCCCTTGACCTCCATCCCCTGATTTTCGCCCAAGCGCATGATGGAACCCTTGCCGCACTGCTTTTCAATCTGTGCCAGTGCTGTCTCGAGCGCCTTCAGCTTTTCCCCGCTGAGTGCCAATTTACGCACACCCTTTCCAATCTTTCACATCCGATCGTTTTTCATCGGAAAGTCATGAGAACTTATGTTCCTAATTAGAATACCATATGCCCGCGCAATTGTCAAGAGCTTTTGTGTACAGGAAGCAAATGCTTTACGCTTTTGCCGTTTTTCGTCAAAATCACTTAAAAAACAAATAGAATTTGTGTAAATATGCCATTTACATTCAACGGCGCGGCGATTACAATAAATAAAGAATACAAATTCATTGCAAAACGGAGGAGAATATGAGAGCATCTAACCACGGAGAACTCGGACTGATCGTCCTCAGCAGCTGTAAGGAGCTCGGACGGCTCGTAGACGAACGCATTCTGCAATTGCGTGCGGAGGAAGACGACGACAAAAGCTACCTCGTTCCCATTGAAGAGGTCCGCTTTTCCAACGGCGAGGGCAAGATCAAGCTGCTCGATTCCGTGCGGGGGAAGGACATTTATATCCTCTGCGACGTCGGCAATTACAGTTGTGAATACACAATGTTTGGCCGCAATCACTGTATGGGACCGGACGAGCATTTTCAGGATATCAAGCGCGTGCTCAGCGCCATCGGCGGCAAGGCCGACCGTGTAACGGTCATTATGCCGCTGCTCTATGCCTCCCGCCAGCACAAGCGCAAGGGACGCGAATCTCTGGACTGCGCGATGGCGCTCAAGGAACTGGAGAACCTCGGCGTGCATGCGATTCTCACTTTCGACGTACATGACCCCACCATCCACAACGCTATCCCGGGCACATCGTTCGAGAACATTTTTCCTACCTATTCGATGCTCAAATGCTTTATCGCCAACGAAGGTGCCAACATCAAAAAGGACAACATGACCGTCATCAGCCCGGATACGGGCGCGATGGATCGTGCAATCTATTACGCAAACACGCTTGGCGTAGATGTCGGCATGTTCTACAAGCGCCGCGATCACACCGTCGTCGTCAACGGCAAGAATCCCATCGTGCAGCACGAATACATCGGCGGGCCGCTGGAAAACAAGAAGGTGCTCATCGTCGACGATATGATTGCCTCGGGCGAATCGATCATCGACATCATCGGAGAGATTTCCAAGCAGAACGTGGACGAGACCTTCGTCGCCTGCACCTTTGCCTTCTTCACGGAAGGCGTCGCCAAGTTCGACAAGCTGTATGAGGAAGGACGTCTGACCAAGATTTACACAACCAACCTTTCCTATATCCCGCAGGAAATTCGGGAACGTCCGTGGCTGTGCGTGGTCGATTTGTCCAAATACGTGGCAAAGATCGTCAACACCCTCAACCACGACGACTCCATTTCTTCACTGTTGGACGCGACGCATCGCATCCGCAAGCTGCTGAAGAAAAGCGACATGATCTGAAAAACGTTGTGATACGCCTTTGGTATAAAATAACAGAAAATCTTTGCCTTTTCAAAAACGGAGGACTCGGTTATGAAATGCGGTTTTGCCAAAATGTCCACAAAGGGAACCTTTGAACCAGTTTGGCCCTATGGGACGGATATTTACGGCCGCTTTCTTTATCTTGAATCGGGAAAGGAAAGAGTGCTGATCGCCGCGTTCGACCTGAGCGCCTCCTATCCCCGCGAGGCGGCGCGCTGGCGGCGTGAAGTTGCCCGTCGGACAGGGATTCCGGAAAAATCCGTGTGGTACCATGAACTTCAGATTCATGCCGCTCCGGAATTTGAACAGATGGCCGGCAAGGCGATGGATGCGCTGATTGACCGCTCTGTCGAGACGATTCTCGAGTTGATTGACCGCGCGGAGGAGTGCGACTGTTATGTCGCAGAATGCGATATGGGGACGGAATTTACCTTTAACCGCGAGCAATACGTGGAGGAGCTCGGCGGCGTAACGGTTTGGACGGGAATGTCCTTTGACGAAGAGGGAAGGCCGTACACCCAAAATCCGGACATCATGCTTTTGAGAGGCTATCACCCGAAGCTGCCTGTTTTCGACCAGCCGATTTATTTTGATAATCCCAACGACCAAATGGCATATTTGTTCCTGTTCAAAAATAAAGAAGGAAAAACGATCGGGACGCTCAGCCGCTTTGCCGCGCATCCCGATGCGGCCGTTCTTTTTGAACAGCGCTTTCACCCGAACAAGGAGCATGAATATCACTATGATTTTGATTGGCCGGGCTATCTGTCGGAGGATATGGAAAAGGTGTTCGGCGGAATCGGGATGTATATCAACGGTCCCTGTGCCGATCTTTCCGCCAAGAAAAGCTATGACGGCATGGATACCTATGAAGATTCTGCCGCAGACTGCCGGCGGCTGGCATCGCTGATCGGCGGCCGTATGCGTGAAATTTTTGCCAAAAACGCGGTCAAGCTGGATATCGATGCGGCATTTAAGACGGAGAGTTTTGAGATCACCCTGCCGATGAAAGAGGATATTCCCTATACCTATGATGAGATCAGGAGTATCCAACCGCAGATCGACGAGGCACAGCGACGCCTTGACGAAGCAATTGCGCGCGGCGAGGCTCCCGCTCATATAAAGCGGCTGATTGATGACCGCTGGCGGATCGGGCATATCAATCATCTCATTCGCGGGGAGGAATACAGCTTTACCGAACAGCAGCTTGCCACGCATGAGGTGACGGTTTGCGTGACGGCGCTTCGCTTTGGCGGTTATTTGTTTGTCGGCGTTCCGGGCGAAAGCCTTGTTGACATAACCCTTTGGCTTCGTTCACGCTTCAGCGGAACAAAGACCGTTTCGGTCGATCAGGTCGGCGGATATTATAACTATATGGCCACGCCGCGTTCGATGACGCTCGGCGGATATACCTACTGGTCAAGTTGGGTGCGCCGTGACGCGATTCCGATTTTCAAGGCCGCGCTTGCCCCTAAGCTGGATGAATTTATGAGGGATTGAGGATGAGAGGAGACGAATGGCGATCGTCAGCCGCTCCGATTCAAAAAACAGTCTTGAAAATTTTCGCCTCTCGAAACCATACAATCTCCAACTTGGCAAGTCTTTGAATCTTTTTTGTCGCCTTTTATTGATAAATTGACAGAAGAAAAGCGACTCGATCCGAAAAATGTTGGTTTGTCAATGATATGTTACACCGAAACGCAAAAAATTCAAGAGCGTGTTTTTGGGA
>ERZ857984.556-NODE-556-length-42915-cov-4.715889_pt1 | contig 42915 bp, 39 predicted proteins | sample MGYA00519914_ERZ857984 | MGnify/ENA primary metagenome ERZ857984 (study PRJEB31778, sample SAMEA3449417) | human gut metagenome | biome: human gut; feature: human-associated habitat; material: faeces | place: United Kingdom | collected 2010/2012 ... | reverse complement strand
CTCTCAATTGCTATTCTTTTTTTGATACTGTAACATATCTATTGTAATCCTACAGTAGAAGTTTGCGCCTGTCAAATCGATAGGTTGACGAAAGCCCAAAACGGCCCAGAATCAAACCCTCAAAATACAAGGAAAGATAGTTGAGATTCATTTATAGCGATTCATTTTTTGAACCGGATTTCTTGGCGGTTACTGACGGTAATTTCCATCACCAAATACAACGTTGAAAGGCGTTTTTTTGTAAAGAGATAAGCTCCTTTTATTTTTTCCTGATGAAGCTGTTTGCCGAAGCCGACGTCTGCCTGAAAATCACAGTGGAGGAAGACCGGTGCACCGTTGCCGAAATGGATTTCATCAGCCTTGCGATAATGTACCGGTACGGCGGCGCAGAATGCGGCAGAAAGAACATACCCGTGAACCCAAAGGATTCCGTTCTGCCGGCCGGACTGTACAGCGTCACGGTTTTGCCGGCTTCCCGGTATCAGATTTTTTTCACGCCGGAGTTCCTTGTACGGTGAGATATTGCGCCCGGCTGTATCTTGGTGTACGCCGAAGCATAAGCCGTTCCCGGTCCGCCGGAAGGTAAAACAGCCCGCATCGAAAATCCCCCGCCGCTTCGTTTTCGGAAGCGGTTTTTTTCTTAATCCTTAAGCCCAATTAAAAACTGTACAAAAACCGAGCACAATCTTGCGTATACGGATTATGCGAAGGTTGTTTGTCTATAATTTTATTGTTTTTTATATTGCCCCACCCCGCTGCGGTTTTTCTCAACTCCTCTCCGACGCTCTTTCTCCCAATCGCCGAAACAGCTTGCGCAAACGGACAAGCCGTGAAATCAATCCGACTTCCCAACCGCTCACAGGGAAAAGCCCCTGTTGCAGGGGGCCTGCAACAGGGGCTTGCTATGCCGAAAAACGCTCAGAACACTTTGAAATCCCAAGGCCAAGGGGTTATGGAAAAGAGAACGCTCAGCGAAGCCGTGTCTCTTCACTCTGCTTATCAGAAATCCGGCTTGGAACGCCGCGCCGCCGGAAAGGGGGGGCAAAAGGGCACCCAAAAACCGGTGCGCCCGGCTTTTCATGCATGCGCTTCCTTCTGTTTTTCAAAATATTCCCGATACCCGCTGACAGCAAAGGCCGGCACATACGTCCGCGCATAAATCAGATTCCCGTTGCCGGCGGTTCCGATTTTCTTATAAAAAGCATAAAAGGGCACAGCTTCCGTTCCTTTGCGGTCATCCATGCTGAAAATATATTCCAGCCCGACGAAATCATAACCGTGAAAATCCACCTTGTTCTGCTCGGCCATACAGAACGGACAGGTATGCCCACCGAACACGTATCCGCTATAGAGCAGCCGTTCGGCTTCCTCACAGTCGCGGCGGTCGCGGACGATTCGGTACGCAACGGCAAACAGATATCCGCCGTATTTCAAATCGGTTTCCCGGATTGCGTTTTCATCCCGCCGCCAATACATACGGATGATTTCCTCATCTTCGAACGCAGACGGCTTTGTTCGTTTTCGGTAAAGCGCCATACTATGTATCCTCCCATCGCCTATAGCCTCTCATAAAGAACAGTCAAGAAAAATACAAAATTGTGTAACGCTGTCCGCATTTTTTGCGTTTTTGCCGACGGCCGGACGGAAAAAGCCCCTCTCCCAATCGAAGCCCGCGTTCTATGACGCGGCATTTTCCCGGCTGAAAAATCAAAAATCCGAAGGTCACGGCCTTCGGATTTTGAGAACATAGAACGCCAGCCCGAGCGGGAATCGCGACATCCGCGATGAATCGCCCTGTCCCACAACTCGTATTCCGCTTTGATGGAGGAAAGCAGGCTGTCGGCGCAAAGGCGTTCCGCCCCGGAAAACAGGCCGAACCTTCAGCCGTCGCGGCTTCTCAGACGTTCGGGGAACTCCGCGACGGCGGCAGCCAGCAGCTTGGCGCGGCGGACAAGGGCGCCCGGCTCTGTGCGTTCCCGTACGCTGTGCCAGTCCCAGCCGGTCATCCCCACAGCGCAGACCGTCGGCACGCCGACAGAAACGGTGTACGCCGCGTCCGAGCCGCCGCCGTTCGCCAGCGGCCGGAGGTCCTCCAGACCCCAACGGAGGCCGGTATCGCGCAGATGCGCAAACAGAGCCATACCGACTTCGGTGCGCGGCATAGGGCTGCGTCTGCCGAGCACCGTCACGGACGACACGGCGCCGGGAACATGCGCGGTCCCCGTCACGCGGCGCAGGTGCTCCATCGCGCGCTCTCCCTCGTCCGCAGTCCGAAAACGGATATCAACAGTATACGAGCAGGTCTCGGGGACGACGTTTTCCGCCGTGCCGCCGCTGATGCGGCCGCAGTTGTAGGTGACGGCGTCGGGACGGCTCCGCTCCTCCAGCGCCAGAATCTGATAAGCCGCCTCCCGAACGGCGCTGATGCCCTCGGCGTAATACATACCGGCATGCGCGGCCCTGCCGCGGATATCCACGCGTACCTTCGTGATGCCCTTCCGCTCCACCACGGCCTCGTCCCGCTTGCCGCATTCGCAGACGAAGGCGGCGGCGCAGTCCTTTACGTGCGACTGCAAAAAGGCGATCCCGTCGTCGCCGGTCAGCCGGTTGCTGACCTCCTCGTCCGGCGTAAGGAGCAGCCGCAGAGGGCGGGAAAAACCAAGCTCCTTCAGCGCGTACATTGCCAGCAGCGCAACGGCAACGCCGCCCTTGCAGTCCACAATGCCGGGACCGTACAGGCCGCCCTCGGGTGCGGGCTTCAGACTGTCGGGAAAGCTTCCCGCCGGGTGGACGGTGTCCAGATGGGCCACAAAACCAATCGGCGCCGACACGCTTCCGGTTTCCCGGGAGACGACGAGCCCGCTGCCTGCACGGGGAAAAGGATGCTCCTCGACCGAGAAACCCAGTTCCTTTGCGAAAGCGGCTGTCAACTCGGCGGCAAGAGAAACGCTCTCCCGATCAAGCGAAAAGCTCTCCTGCGCGGTCAGTCGGGCCAAAAAGTTCTGAAAACGGTGTTCCTGCGCTTCGATGCAGGCAAAAAGTGCCGGGATGCTGTTCAAAAAAATCCTTCTTTCCGAATATCCGTAATTCAGCAGCTATTTGGTATACTGAAAAATCCGGTAAACCGGGCTGGCCGGATCCAACCGCTCGGGCAGCAGAGACGCGCCGATCAATCCGGCCTGCCCGTTGAGCGCGGAGACTTCAATAAGCTGCGGGTCGGTGCAGCGCTCCCGAACGCGGGAGAGCAGGTACTCCCCTTCCCGAAAAATACCGCCGACCAATACAATCCGGTCGGGTCGGAAGATTGCCGTCAGGTTGTTGAGTCCGACCGAAAGATGCTTCGCATACGTCTCCAAGACGGCGTCCGCAACAGAGCAGCCGGCCCGCGCCGCGTCGAAGGCCGTCCGGCCGTCGACGACGCCCGCCGCCTCACGGATCCGCTGCGCCAGCGGGCTTTCGGGGAAGTTGTCCGCCGCTTCCCGCGTCATCCGGCAGAGCGCGGTGGCGGAGGCGTACTGCTCCCAGCAGCCGATCCGGCCGCAGCGGCAGGGACGGCCGTCCATCACCACGATCATATGTCCGAACTCGCCGGCGCGGTTTTCCATACCGAGGTGGATTTTCCCGCCGAGGCGGATTCCGCCGCCGATCCCCGTGCCAACCGTAACCATAAGAAAATTATCCGAATCCCGGCCCGCGCCGGCAAAAATCTCCCCGTAAAGAGCACAGTTGGCGTCGTTTTCCAGATACACGGGCAAACCCAGCCGCTTTGAAAGCACCTGCGTCAGCGGAAAATCCGACAGCGGCAGGTTCGACGCGCGGACAAGGACGCCGTGTTCGGCGTCCACCGTCCCCGGCATGCCGATGCCGACGGCGTGAACGTCGGCGCGCGCAAGCTGACGCCTGCAGGCGTCGATCAGCGCATCCAGAACCGCGTCGGCACCGCCGTCCGTATGGGTGGGAAGCGTTTCGTGAAACTTGACTTCTCCGTTCTCGTCCACCAGCCCGGATTTGATGGCGGTGCCACCCAAATCCACGCCCAGCCGCATCATAGGGAGACCCCTTCCCTGCGGTAAACGGGACATCCGTCCACAAAGGTCGCGGCCACGTTCAGCGACGGGTCCAGAAGCACCAGATCGGCGCGCTTGCCGGGCGTGATGCTGCCCGTATGGTCGAAAATCCCGGCGGCTTTGGCCGGATTCTTGGAGACGGCCATAACCGCTTTTTCCAAAGGAATACCGAGCGTCAGAAGGTTTTTCATCCCATAAGAGACCGGATACATACTGCCGCTGATACGGCCGTCGTCCAGCACGCAGGCGCCGTTCCGGATGTGGCGCACGCGGTCCTCCTCGGGATAATCGCCGTCGGGCAGGCCGGTGGCATACATCGAATCGCTGACCAGATGGACCCGATCCATCCCCTTGGCGCGGCAGATCAAATCCACGGTTGCAGGATGGAGATGGACGAAATCGGCAATGATCTCGCACGACACGCGGTCGTCGGTCAGGACGGCGCCCAGCACCCCGGGCGCGCGGTGATGCAGCCCGACCATCCCGTTGAAAGTATGTGTGGCAATGGTGGCCCCGCAATCAATGGCGGCTTTGGCGGTATCATAATCCGCGCCGGTATGGCCCAGCGCCACGGCGATGCCCAGCGACGCCGCCTCGCGGACCACAGAGAGTCCGTCCCCGCATTCCGGCGCAAGGGTTAAAATACGGATGCAGCCGCCGGACGCTTCCCAAAACGCACGGAGCTTTTTTACAGTCGGCGGCTGAAGATACTTCAGCCATTGCCCGCCCCGGTATTCCGCCGAAAGGAAGGGACCCTCCAGATGGACGCCCTCCACCCGTGCACCGCCCGAGCCGGACGCCATAACTTCCCGAATGCTTTGCAGGGTGTCAAAAACATTTTCGTCGGTGGTGGCGGACACAGCGGGGATGATGGCGGTGACGCCCTGCCCGGCTTCAAACGCCGCCACCTCACGGATCCCCTCCGATCCGGTGCGGCCGAAACAGTTGCCCAGTGCACCGTGGAAGTGGGTATCGATAAGCCCGGGAATCAAAGTCATGCCCGTCGCGTCAATCTTCTGCAATCCGGTCCCGTCCGGCTGACCGATCCCGGCGATGACGCCGTCCCGAACGGCGACAGACACGTCGGCAAAGGCGAAGTCGTCCTTCAGGACCCTGACATTTTCAAAAAGCCAGTCTCGCTTCATCCGCTCACCCCATAATCTGAGCCAGATAACGGTTCAGGTTCTCCATGCTGATCTCAATGGCGGTCAGCGGATCCTCCATGCCCTCGAATTCCAGCGAAACATAGCCGCGATAACCCGACGCATAAATGATCTTCAGGCACTGATAAGCCGGCTGGTCGCCGTGGCCGAAGATCGTCGCACGCCGGTAATTTCCGGCACGGCTGAGCACCCATCCGCGGCCCGGGTCCTGCCGCATGCCGTCCCGCACGAAGGAATCCTTGGCATGCACATGGGCAATGAAAGGCAGGAGCTTGGATACAGCGACCGCACAGTTTTCATCCACACCGCCGAAGTTGCCGATGTCGCAGAGATAGCGGTAGTTGGGATGGTTGACGGCGGTAAAAACCGCAAGCATCCGGTCGCTGTCCTGCACAAGACGTCCATGGTTCTCCGAGCAGGTGGTCACGCCCTTTTTCTGCGCGTAATCCGCAACTTCCCGAATGGCGGCGGCCAGCACGGGCAGGATGGCCTCGAAGGTCCGAAGGCCTGTGTAGCCCTCATAAAACCCGGGTGTAATATCGTGGCGAAGCAGGGGGATTCCCGCCTCCGCCGCGATATCGATATGCCGCTCGACCCGGCGGATCTCCGCCTCCACATCCGGGCAGCAGAAATTCGCACCCGTGGTGTAGATCGGCACGTCCAAACCCAGTTTCCGGGCATGGTCGGCCAGACGGCAGGCGAATTCCAGCGGCGAAGACGAGGTGTTGTCGTCAAGCACCAGCTCGGCCGCCGGAACGCCCATCTCGTGGATTTTATCCAGAACATCGAAGTGGTCCATCGCGCCGCTGCCGATGAGCCTTGCAAAGCTGTATGTACTGATACAGGTTTTCATATGTGCCTCCCGCACGCTCAAAGCGTAACTTCCCGGCCCAGCCGCGCCGAGTCGTAAATGCCCTGCAGCATCCGCTGCAGGTCGCAGGCCTGGTCAACCGGCGTTCGGGTGGGCGCGCCGGTCAGGACGCAGTCGACAAAGTGCGCAATTTCCAGTTCAAAGCTCTTACCGGGGCCTGGATTCAGCTTATCGTCGCTGAGATAACCGTTCCGTTCGCCGTAGACGGTCAGCGGGTCCAGCGTGACGCCGCCCTTTGTACCGTAAAGCTGAGTATATTGAAAATCGGGCCCGTTGATCGCCCACGAGGCCTCGAAGAGCAGGATCGCGCCGTTTTCAAAGTGGATGGCGCCCGCGCCGAAGTCCTCGGTGTCGTTTTGGTTATCGGGACAGGGCGTGCCCTGCCAGCGCTCGATGCCTTTGGTTCGGAACGCACCGAGGCGGTTGGAAACCGCGGCGCTGACCCGCACCGGCTTCGGGTTGCCCATCATATACCACGCGGCGTCGATGCGGTGGACGGCGATGTCCAGGATGGGACCGCCCCCTGCCACGCGCTTGTCGGTAAACCAGCCGGTCGGGGTGCCGCGGCGGCGGAGATAGGAGGTCTTGGCGTAGTAGATGTCGCCGAACTCACCCTTGTCCAGCAGCTCACGAACCAGCGCATTCTGCGGATTGAAGCGGCTTGGTACGCCGAGCAGGAACTGCACGCCAGCCTCCTCCACGGCGGCCTTGGCTTCGAGCGCATGCTCCAAGCTGTCTGCAAACGGCTTTTCGCACAGGATGTGCTTGCCGGCCTTGGCGGCGGCGATGGTCACGGGCGCGTGGCCGTTGTTCCAGGTACAGACGTCCACAGCGTCGATGTCCTCGTTCGCCAGCAGTTCTTCGACGGAAGCGTAAGCGTGAGGGATCCCGAAGCGCTTGGCAAAAGCCTCCGCACGCTCCAGATTGAGGTCGGCGACGGCGACGACCTCCGCCTTGTCGCACGCCGCGTATGCGGGCATGTGGGCGTTCGTGGCGATGTTGCCGGCGCCGACGATGCCGATACGGACTTTTTTCATCATAATGACCTTTCCTTTCCAAGATGTAATTCGGCCGCCTTTGCGCTGCGGAATCAGCCCGCAGAACGCACGGCTTGAAGGTTGTTTCTTCAAAATGATACCCATTGCAGAAAATCAGTCGATTTTATCTTTTTTATTTTAGCACACATCTTTCAAAAAGTAAATAAAAACCGTACAATACGGACAAAAATGCCGACGCCCCGAAAAGCCGCCTTATTCTGCCGGAGAACAACAACAAAGCCGATCCCCAAGCTTCCCTTTGTTACGTGGAAATTGTAAAAATATCGTTTTCACTCTTTACATTTGTATGCTTTTGCATTATAATAAAGGGTGGCTTAGCGTGCAATGGGTTCACCCATGCACGGATCTGCCGTATCTTGATGATAAAGAGGAGCAATATTATGAGAACTGTCGGCACCACCTCCCGCGGCGTGCGCTGCCCCGTGATCCGCGAGGGCGACGACCTTGTGCAGATCGTCACCGACGCCATTCTCGCCTGCGGCGAGGAACAGGGCATCCGCTTTGCGGACAAAGACATCGTAGCGGTTACGGAGGCCGTGGTCGCCCGCAGTCAGGGCAACTATGTCACGACCGACGCCATCGCCAAGGACTGCGCCGCCAAATTCGGCACCGATACGGTAGGGCTGACCTTCCCCATCCTCAGCCGCAACCGCATCGCCATCTGCCTGAAGGGGATCGCAAAGGCGTTCAAAAAAGCCTACATACTGATGAGCTATCCGTCCGATGAGGTGGGCAATCATCTGTTTGACGAGGACCTGCTGGATGAAAAGGGCATCAATCCGTGGAGCGATGTGCTGACCGAAAATCAGTACCGTGAGCTGTTCGGCTTCACCAAGCATCCGTTCACCGGCGTCGACTACGTCGAATATTACGGCGACCTGTTCCGCAGCCAGGGCTGTGAGGTCGAGTTTGTGTTCGCAAACGATGTGCGCGCCATCCTTCCCTATACGAAAAACGTGCTCTGCTGCGACATCCACACGCGCCGCCGTTCCCAGCGCCGTCTGCTGGCTGCGGGTGCGGAGAAGGTGCTGCTGCTGAGCGATCTGATGACCGCACCGGTTGACGGCAGCGGCTACAATGAGCAATATGGACTTCTCGGCTCCAACAAGGCGACCGAGGACAGCGTAAAACTGTTCCCGCGCGATTGTCAGGCCTTTGTCAACAAGCTGGCCGACAGCCTGCGCAAAGCAACAGGCAAACAGATCGAGGCTATGATCTACGGCGACGGCGCATTCAAGGATCCGATGGGTAAAATCTGGGAATTGGCGGACCCCGTGGTCAGCCCCGCATACACCGAGGGACTGGAAGGCCAGCCGAACGAGCTGAAGCTGAAATATCTGGCCGACAACGATTTTGCCGCCCTCTCGGGCGAGGCGCTGACGGCCGCGATCAAGGACAGTATCTCCAACAAGGACAGCGACCTGAAGGGCCAGATGTCCAGCCAGGGAACCACACCCCGCCGGCTGACCGATCTCATCGGCAGTCTGTGCGACCTGACGTCCGGCTCGGGCGACAAGGGTACGCCGATCATTCTTATCCAAGGCTATTTCGACAACTTCGCCAAAGAAGAAAAATAACAGCATAGAATAAAGCGGCCTGTATGCAGGCCGCTTTTACTTTTGTATGCAACAACGGCGGAATAAAAATGGAAGGTCAGCGTTTCCCTGCGCTTTCCCGCTTTGACCGCCTGCAAGCAGAAATCCGCTGTCTGTACGGTCATCTGTCCGGATCGCATCGTTCATATAAACGTCTGCGCGCCCGCCGCGTTTCCATTCCATTTATTATCTGTTCACCGGTGCGGCGCAGCCGCTGTCGGATAACCCGTTCAGGTCATTTTGCGCGCATCCGAACCATTGTCATATGTATTTGACGATATGCGATCCACTGCGGCTGCAGCCTTAAAGGCATTTTCAATTTACAGCATTTAATAGTCATATTTTGTCCATATTATGATAAAGCGAATTAAGGAGTTTGCTAAAGCGCACAAAAAATTCACTTTGACCGGAATATGTTTTTCCGCTTGTGCTCTTGCAATTCCGCACATTTCGTAGTATATATATAATAGGAAAATTTAGAGGCTTTTCGGGATAACCGCATATTGCCCGATCGGATAAAGGAGACAAGAAAATATGAGGAAAACGAAGATCATCTGTACACTTGGACCGGCCACTGACGACGAAAACGTGCTGCGCGCCCTGATGCTTTCGGGGATGGACGTTGCGCGCGTCAATTTTTCGCATCAAACGCACGAGGAACAGAAGGTCCGTGTGGAAGCGGTCAAGCGTATCCGGGAGGAATTGGGGCTTCCCGTTGCGCTGCTGGCCGACACAAAGGGGCCTGAGATCCGCATCGGCAAATTTGCGGAGCCGAAGGTTGAACTGAAGCCGGGGCAGAGCTTTACACTGACCACGCGTGACGTGGTCGGCACGAACGAACTTGTTCACGTCAGCTTTTCCGGGCTCCCCAACGACGTTTCCCGCGGGACGCATATCCTCATCGACGACGGATTGATCGATATGGTCGTCGTCAGCACCACACGCACTGAAATCGCCTGTACGGTTATCAACGGCGGAACGATTTCGTCCAGCAAGGGCATCAATGTGCCTGGCGTTCAGCTCTCGCTGCCGTTTATCAGCAGCCGTGACCGCGCCGACCTGCGGTTTGCGGTGGAAAACGATTTTGATTTTGTGGCCGCCTCCTTTACGCGTACCGCCGCCGACATCAATCTGATCAAGGAGGAGCTGGCGAGATTGGGGTGCCATGATATGCGCATCATTGCCAAGCTCGAAAACAGCGAAGGCGTGGCGAACATCGACGAAATTCTCACGGTCTGCGACGGCGTAATGGTAGCGCGCGGCGACCTTGGCGTGGAAATCCCGCTGGAGGATGTTCCCGTAATCCAGAAAAAGCTCATCAAACAAGCCTACCGCGCCGGCAAGCAGGTCATCACCGCAACCCAGATGCTCGACTCGATGATCAAAAATCCGCGTCCTACCCGTGCGGAAGCAACCGATGTCGCAAACGCTATCTATGACGGAACTTCCGCCATTATGCTTTCAGGCGAAACGGCCGCCGGCGCCTATCCGGTGGAAGCGGTCAAAACAATGGCGCGCATCGCCGAACGCACCGAAAGCGATATCAACTACCGCAAGCGCTTTATGCAGGCTTCCGTTCCCGAGCTGTGCAACGTGACCGACGCCATTTCCCATGCCACTTGTGCCGCGGCACACGATTTGAACGCAGCCGCCGTCATCACTGTGACCAAATCGGGCATGACGGGACGGATGATCTCCAAATTCCGTCCGCTGGTCCCTATCATCGGCTGCTCGCCGAGCGAAAAGGTGCTTCGGCAGATGAACCTGTCCTGGGGCGTAACACCGATCTATGTGGAAGAAAAGAAGAGCACCGATGAATTGTTTGAAGCCGCCGTGAGCGCCGCGCGGCAGGCAGGCGCAATCAAGGACGGCGACCTGACCGTTATCACTGCGGGCGTACCGCTGGGCAAATCGGGCACAACGAATATGATGCGTATCCACATCGTCGGCGAACCGATGTAAATCAACCTTAGAAAAACGCCTGGAGTTTGTTTTGCCCAGGTTTTGTACAGACAGCAGAAAAAAGACCTCTATGGCAGTTTTTGCATTCTGCCATAGAGGTCTTTTTTGTCATTGTCCGTTTTATACGGTTCGGTATGTACCTTCTTTATTTCTTGCAGATGCGCAGCATCCGCGCACGGACATGATCGTTATCGTCGAACGCGCCGTCGTTGTCGCTGCGGAGCAGCGCGGGATTGACAGAATACTGCTTGGCAACGTTCCAGAGCGTTTCGTCACGGTCGGGATAGTAGTAGATCACCGCCTCGTCGGCAAATTCGTCCTTCGCGCTTTCCTCCATCGTCAGCTCGGTCGCGGCCGTCACCTCGCGTTTTTCGAAGCCGAACATTTTGAGCATCACGATAACCTTCGTACTCACCGTATTCCCGCTTACGAGTGTCGATACCGCACTCAATGGATAACCGAAGCTGTAATAGTCTATATCTCCCTCCGGCGTGTTGGCCGGAAACAGCTCGTCGAACGGTTCTGTACTGTCGATGGTCGTCACACCGTAGTCGGCGACAGCCAGTACGGAAATGGCAACGTTTCCGCGCACACGCAGGCCGCCCTCCTCCTGCACGGTAGATGTTACGCTGACCGTCGCGAGCGTATCAAGTACCTCCAGCAGATTCGAGTCGGTCTCAACGGTCTTTTCAACCGTCAGTGACCGCTCGGCCGCAAAAACGGGCAGGTCATAATAAATCGAACCGGTCTGGATATGGTTATCGTAATTGGAGTTGAATGCGTCGGTCACAAGCTCGAGCGGCTCATTGACATAGCCCTTGAGTCTGGCGTCGACTGAAAAATTGACGGCCATAATCTTGTTCTCACCATAGTCGTTCAGCTCGGCGGAGGCATCCAGTGTGGCAACACTCAGCTCAGCGTGGAAATGTTCTCCTTCGGGCGCGTTGAACTCCATTGAAATCGGAAAGGTACTCGTAACGGTAAAAACAGCATTGTCGGTATTCTCTTCTTCCACAAGGGAAGTAAAATGCGCATTGCTGTTGACTACGACGACGCCCTCGCGCTCGACGATCTCCGGTGGCGACAGCGTTAGCGTTTTGCTCAGAATCGTACCGATCGGCTTCGGGCTGTCAATCCGCTCGGAAAAGCTGTAGACCGCCTCGACCGGATCGATCCAACGCTCTCCCTCGATCAGCGTGGTCTGGAAAAAGGTATCGCTCTCCTTGGCTTCCGGCGAGAGCACCTCCGTGCCGCGCAGCTCGGTGGCTGCCATCGAAAAAGCAAGCAGGCAGCGCAGAAGAACCTTCCGCGGAGAAAGCAGGCGGCAATTGACATGCAGGCACTCGACGCGGACATCGGTGTCCAGCGCGCCGCCGGCAAACCCGTCGAGCACGAACCGTTGCGCAAAATCCGTCGTCATGGATGCGTGTGCCAGTTTATTCTTGTAATCCGTTTCATACAGCAGCCCGAACACAACACGGCCGCTGACGGTAACACCGTCCTTGCCCGCTTCGGTCTGCTCAGGATAGGCGGTCGCCTCCGCGCGGATCAGACGGCTGATATCGGGCGAGAGATCGGGAAGCGGATTTTCAAGCGTAATCTCTTTCTCGCTTGTTGTATGGCAGATCCGCCGCGGGAGGTAAACAGTCCTTGTGGAGGCTTTCATATCGGAAGCACGACCCTTCTCTTGTTTTTACTGCATCTATATGCGGCAAAAGGCCATGCTATGCGTTTTTTTACAGATATGCCTCCGGCGGCAGAGAATCGGGCCCGTTCTTCCGCCGACGGATCGAACGTGCGACGATGACGCCCGCGCCCAGCAGAATGATTACGATGACCGCGACGGCAATGATCAGCACCGGCCCGGGCGACACGCGTTCAACCGTCATCCCTGCGACGATCCGATCATATGCCTCCAGTTCACCGGTATTGAAGTACGCATTCGGAAACGCGGCGCTGACAACAATCTGCCTTCCCTGCTCGACCGTGATATACATCGCCGTCGCCGCCAGAGAAGCTTCATATCCGCTGCCGGGATACAAACGCAGCGCAATCCAGCGGATATCACCGTCCGACGGCAGTGCATACGGCTCGACACGATAACCGATGTGCTCCATTTCCTCCCGGATAAGGGCATTCTGTTCCTCAAGCTGCGAATCTGTCATGTCGGAAAAGTCCTGATATATGCTGCTCATAACCAAAAAATAACACTGCGAAAAATGTGTTCCATGCAGCATCATACAGCAGTATCCGTTTTCCTCCAGAAATTCCGTCAGCATCGATACGTCTATGCCGAGATAATCGCTCTGCTTATCCTGTACCGAATCTCTGGTGTAAGCAACGAATGCGTCCGGCAGTTCCACATACACCCCGTCAGTGACCTCGAAACGTTCCGCTGCCGACACGGGCAGCGCAGTCAGCAGTACCGCTGTTACAAGACAAAGCAAAGTTTTTTTCATTCTGAAATCCCTTCTTTCCTCTCCTTTTGTTCATTATAGCAAATGCATGCCCGTATTGCAATAGCAAACCGCACGCCGGGCACATAAACTAAAAAAGAAGAGACGATTGGAAAAGGAGGAAGATCCTGCAATGCGGTGTGGAAAACTGATCGGCTGCTGCGCGCTGTCCTTCGGCGCGGGCGTGCTTCTGTGCATGGTTCTGCCTGCCGGCGGAATGGTATTTGTACTCGCAGGCGGAGTGGTGGCGGCCGGCGCCGCCATCGTGCTGGACAAATAAATACGATGTGTTCAAATACGTAAATCGCAAAACCATATAACGACGTTAAAAAGAATACGGTATATTCACCCCATGCAGCGGACAGTCCTGCCCGTCAGATGGACGAATCCGTTGCATGATTCCGAAACTGTTTAATCGTGTTTTCGCAATACATAGAAAGGCAAGGGTTGGTGTTTTTGAAAATTTACTGCTTCCGCGCGCCGCGCCTGCTGCGCCCGCTGATCCGAAGGCTGTTCGGAAAAAAGGCAAAAGAGGTCTGACCCGGCGAAAAAGCACCGTGCCGCAGGAACACCTGCCGCGCGGTGCTTTTCAAATCATCGGCATCCGCCGTATGAAGCGCCTGCGGGAACAAACAGACGACCGGCTCGGAACCGGGCCGACAAACACGCACTGCCGTTTCCCCGGCACAAAAAATTATGCTGCAAAGACCGTCCGCCGCCTCCGATGCCGTAAAGCGGCAGGACAAGCATACATATGAGGTTCTGTCCGCTTTTTTATATACGCATGCGGCGGCGATGTGCGTATTTGTGCAATATGGACATTGACATTGCCGCGAAAAGCGTGTAGAATAAGCGTACAAGCAGAGTAAAAAGCCGCGCGTAAAGTGCTGCCGGGACGGGGAGTTGTCCGGCGGACGAAAAGAGCTTGCGTCTTGCGGTGCGGCTTTTGCATCCCGCTGCAATATAGCTTCATCAACGGCGCGCAGAAAAGCAACGCTTCACCGTTCTTTTTAGCTAATTGTAGCTTGAAAATGAAAGGTGAGGTGTATTTTTTTGACTCGCAGAGAAAAAGAAAATCTGACCAAGATCGCCGTAACGGCCATCTGCATCGGCTTTGTGGCGATCTCCAAGTTCTTCTCGGTCACGCTGCCCCTGTTCGGCGCATCGGGTATGAACGTCGGCTTCGGCGGCATTTTTACCGCTTTTCCGGCCTTCCTGTTCGGGCCGCTGTACGGCGGCGTCGCCACGGCCATCTCCGATCTGCTCGGCGTCATCATCAAGCCGTCCGGCCCCTACAACCCGATTTTCACCATTACCGCCTTCTGCGGCGGCGTTATCAAGGGCTGGATCTGGCGCCTGCTGGCTATGCGCAACGACGGCCGCGTGCGCCGTGTGGCGCTGTGCCTGTTGATCGCGCTGGGCGTCGTAGGCGGAGCGTTCCACATTTCGCTTGTCAGTGACGGCATATCGGCGGGGCTGGCGGCCGACGCCTCTGAACTGCCCAAACGCAGCGAAATACAAATGGAGGATTACAATCCGCTGACCAAACTCGTCGTGCATCTGGCCGATTATAACAACGACGTCATCACCTATTCCCGCTACACCGGCGACGCGGACACGGTCACGCTTCCGTCCAAGATCGTCTATCCCGACGGCTACACCCTCAGCGTGACCAAGCTGGGCGAAAAAGCCTTTCCCGAGGCCCAGCTGCGCATCCTGATCCCCGAAACCGTCAAAACGATTGACGAAAAGGCCTTCGACGGACTCGCCGAGGGCAGCGTGATTGTTGCCAAAGCCGGAAGCAAAGCGCAGGAAGCGGCGGAAAAGGCCGGCATTGCCTTCGAAGCGGCGGACGTGGAGTCGGTCACCGTGCAGGTAGACGAAACCGGCATTTCGGACAGCAGCAGCTTCACCAACAGTGACGCCTTCCGCAAAAATCTGGCCGGCTACATCAACTTCATTACCCTCGGTCTGGAGGGCACCGCCCTGCTCGGACTGCTCTACATCGGCGCGGAAGCGCTCGTCAATCTTCGCCGCCGGAAGCAGGGCAAGGAGGGCAACGCGCCGCACATCCGTATCTTTGCTTCGGTTTTCGGCGCAGGCCTGATCGTAACGACGCTCAACACCATTGTACTGCGCTACTTCACGCTGCCGGCATGGGCGGGACGCGCCTTCTGGATCGTCTGGATCCCCCGCGCGCTCGAAGAGCTGATTATGTGCATTATCATTTCCTACTTCATTGCCATCCTTTACGATGTGTATATGACACGGTTCCGGGATAAGCTCTAACCGCTTTTCCCCAATCGCCGGCGGATGCTCCCCTCTTGCCGGTATCTCCGGATACGAACGCACGTGCTTTTGGCTTTCCGCATAAAATCCGCATATAGGATATCTGCCGGACAGCCGCACAGTTCCATAAAAACGACTTTCCAAAACCATTTTTTCGAAACGGCCATTTTATATGCAAGAAGGAGAAAAGCTGAAACAGCTTTTCTCCTTCTTTGTCATATGGTTTGCAGCATTTTACGCCTTTACCCTCCGGCGGCGCAGCCACGCGATCGTGTCCGCCACGGTGCGGCAAATGTCCCTCGGGAAGAAGCCAAGCTCCGCGGTAGCCTTGTCGTGCGAAAAACGGTCGTTGCTTTGCAGCGTGTCGATGGAATATGCAGTGTACAGCGGTCGGCGATGCGAAATGCGGGCATACAGATCGATGACAGGCACGGCGGCTTTCGCCAGCCACGCCGGCAGCACGGGCAGCCGGCGTCCGCCCCCGCAGCGGCGCGCGATCTCCAACAGCTCACGCACCTCGTAATGCCGGTTCGAGAGAATATAGCATTCGCCGCGGCGTCCCTTGTCTGCGGCGGCTATGCAGCCTGCCGCCACGTCGCGGACGTCCACGAAGTCATAGCCGCCGCGCACACAGGCGGGCAGACTGCCGTCGATATAATCCCCGATGAGCTGCACGAGATGGTTATCCTCCGTAAACGGGCCGATGATGCCCGAAGGATGGACGACGACCGCGTCCAGCCCCTTCTCCCGAACGGCGGCGAGCACATTGCGCGTGGCTTCAGCCTTGCTTTTGGCATACCAGCCCTGCACCGTATCGGGCGAGAAGGAATCGGTTTCGGTCAGCACGCGCAGGCCGCCGTTCTCGGGGATGGCGTGCACACTGCTGACGTAAACCATTCGGGCGCCGTATTCCAGACACAGCGAAGCAACGATGCTTGTCCCGTTGACGTTGACGTCGTGCATCACAGGGTCAGGTGCGTCCGCAATGCCGACAATACCCGCCGTATGGATGACGACGACGCGTTCCTCCATAACGTCCGCGAATAACGGCCGTAGGCTGTCGGCATCGCGGACGTCCCCATACACATACGGCACGCCGGCTACGGGCGGCGTCTCTCCCAAGCGCAGAAAGCCGCGGACGGGCAGCCTGCGCTTGTGCAGCAGACGGACGATCGTGCCGCCCAGATGGCCGGCGGCGCCGGTGACGATATACAATGTTTTCTTTTTCATAGCAAACACCCATCCTTTCCGCGCAGCGCGCTTTTTAACAAACATGGTGTTGATTTTCTTTCCTGTCTGTATTATACTCCAAAACAGAACAAAACGCAACCAACAGAATCGGGCCGGACGTTGCGTTTGCCGACAGAATCAACACGAACTGTTGAAGGGAGCGATGAGATGTGAAAAACGTTACAAATAACCGCCGCACGCGGGTAACGCGGCTGCTCATCCGCCGCGCGTTTACCGAACTTCTGCGCAAAAAGCCAATCCAGGACATCTCCGTCAAGGAGCTGTGCGAACGGGCGGGGATCAACCGCGGCACCTTCTATGCACACTATACTGATATTTATGCACTGCGCGACGCCATTGAGGAAGAGATGCTGTGTGAATTCCGCACGCTGCTTACGCCGATGGCCGAAGCCGACGCCGAAGCCCGAACACCGCTGCGGATTGCGGAGGCGGTTTTTCGCTGTCTGAAGGAAAACGCCGACCTCTGTGCTGTTACGTTAGGCGAATACGGAGACAAAAAATTTGCGCTGCGGCTGATCGATCTGGGGCGGGATTTCTGCCTGGAAACCTACGCGAGGCTTTTCCGCGGTGTGCCGAAACGGCAAATCGAGTATTTTTATGCGTTCGCCAGCGCGGGCTGCATCGCCCTGCTGCAAAAATGGCTCTCGGACGGTATGCGCGAAAGCACCGAAGAGCTGGCGGCAATGGCTGAGGGCATCATACTGCATGGTGCAGGGTTTTTATACGGCGCCGAGCATTAAAGGAGAAACGGTATGTCTGTGTGTATCCGAACGGCCGAAGCCGCAGACGCGGCAGATTTTGCTTATGTGCTGTGCGAATCGTGGAAAGCGGCCTACCAAGACCTTCTCACGCCCGAGCAATTGACCGAGAACACCGACCTCGCGCGCCGCACCGCCTTTTTCGAGCGTCTCCTGCCGGATGCGGGCTGCTTCCTCGCGCGGGACGGCGGCGTCCCCTGCGGCATCTGCTCGGTCGGCCCCGAGCGGAGCGGCGAGCTGTCCGGCTGGGGCGAAGTGATTTCCCTGTATACACTGCCTGCCTATTGGGGACGCGGTCTGGGCCGTGCGCTGATGGACAGAGCGCTTTCCGCCTTGGCCGCCGACGGCTACCGGGACGTCTGCCTCTGGGCGTTTGAAGCCAACGCCCGCGCCTGCCGCTTTTATGAAAAATTTGGTTTTGTCAAAGACGGCGCACGCAAGCACAGCCGTTTCCCCGACGTGCCGGAAATCCGGTTCCGGAAAGAGGGGATACGATGACGCCTTGCCACAGCAGTATAAGCGGCCGCCTCAACCGGCCGCAGTGTTGTCCCTGCGTCTGTCAGACTTCCCATCTGCCCCGCAGAGCAGATGGGACAGATTGGAACATCAAGGACCGGCTCCGAACGCGGTGCCGGCCGAAGCGGCCGGCTTGATCGCCGGACGGAAAACAGAACCGCCCGGATTTCCCAACACATTTGCGCAGGCTGTTTTTAGATCCCGGAATGCTTCATCTGTCCGCGCCTTTTTCCGCAAAATCCGCATAGCAAAGAGGTAAGTCCCGCCCCTTCCGGAGGACTTACCTCTTTTCGCGTACAGCGGAATTACAGGATATGATCCGTGATGCAGTCGTACCAATGGACATATGTGTTCCCGTTGACGGTGAGCCGCTCGTTCTCAGGAAGCTGTTCGCTCCAGCGCTGCTTATAGCGGTCAATGGCCCAGTCGTCGCGGTTGAAGCGGCGCCAAAGGACAGTCCGGCCGTTCCGGTCGAGAAACTGTTCGCTCACCACACCGCAGTTATAGGTGTCGATATCCATCACGCATATGGTGTCATAGCGCTTTCCGCCAATCGTGACGGCATACCTTCCCACAATATCCAGGAGGAAATCCTTATCCGCGCCGGTCACGACCGCCCCCTCCCGGCGGATATCGCCCTTCGGAGAAAGGTTGGTCTCGTTGCCGCAGTTGTTTTCGCCGAAGCCCCAGTTCGGCAGGAATGCGTCTCCGTCGAGAAAGGTCACATACTCCCGCACGCCTCTGTCATCTCGGAACATCGCCAGATAGCGGCAATGCGTATCGGTGAGCTGCGCGACAAATGTGCGCTCCGTCACTTTCTTCTCATCGGCACAGGAAATTTCCCGCGCCGTCAGCTCCACGCCTTCGATGCCGTGGACCCTCGCCCGGCCGGTCACCTTCATATCGCACACCGAGCTGCATTTGCGGGACGGGAGGTCGTACATCCCCCACGACAGCGCCTCGCCGGGCTTCGGGACAAGGAACCAACCCATCAGCTCCTCCCATTTGACGGAAAACGGCGGCCTGCAGTCGGCTTCGATCGTATATGCGGGCAGGGATTCGGGCAATTGTTTCAAATGGCATTCTCCTTTCGAGTGTTTGGGCGGGTATGGATATTTTTCTTTGAAGCTCTGCCTGGCCGTATGCAACCGGCTTTTTACCGTCCCGACCGGGATGCGGAGCCGTTCGGCGATCTCCGCCTGCGGCAGCGCCTTCCAGTAATACAGATAGAGAATCTGCTTGTCCTTGTCTCCCAGCAGGTGCAGAGTCTCCCGCACGGCGTTCACCTCGGTGACGCCCTGCCGTCCGGCCGACAGTTCCCTTTCGGTCAGCTCGTCGACCGGAATTGCGTACTGCGCCGCCTTCCGGCGGAAGAAATCGGTGCACTTGTTCCGAGCGATGCTGAGGATCCACGCCTTAAAGGCTTCCCGGTTTTTGAGCTGCGAAAATTTTTGATAGGCCGTCAGGTAGACCTCCTGCAGCACATCGTCCGCATCCGCCTGCGAATGCAGCCGGAACCGCACAAAGCGCTCGACGGACGTCCGCTCGGCCGCCAGATAGTCTTCAAATTTGTCCATAAGCCTCACCTCCGTTGCCAAATTTAATGGAAAACCGGTTTCATAAATACAGACGGCTTCCGGCACAGAAAGGTTCATTTGATTCAAAAGACCGTTATAAACGCTTTTGTAGAACTGGCATGCGTATCAAAACAATACTCCATCGCAACCTCACAAACGCCGCGATCCGTTTCCAATTCTTTGGCTGCTGCAAATACACGCTGATCGCGCGTATATTCCATAATCGAGACGCCTGTTATGGCTTTGAACTCTCTTGCAAGATGAAATGCTGAATAGCCTACATATCCGGCGATTTCAGAAAGAGAAAACTCATCCGTCAGGTGTTCGTTTACAAATTCCCGAATTTTATCAATATGTGTATTTTCCATATGAAAACTCCTTCCCGCAGAATAACATCTCCCGTACGGCAAGCTGAGTATACCACACAGAATCATTTTTTTCTTATCTTGAATTGCTGTTCTTGTGCCGCTTACGGCAAACAGAGTAAAGGCACAGAACTACCTGTGTCCGCTTTTCTTCTGATATTTTTTCTTCAGAAAAAAATGATCCCCTTTCCTCAGCAGTGTTGTTTCACTGTCTGCTTATGGGGATCACAGGCTTCTTTGCAGCGGCCTTTGGATTTACAGCAAAAAACGGCAGCACAGCCGGCAGGGGCCCAACTTTATACGTCAAGTCCGATCAAGTCCCTGATGATCTCGCCGGCCAGCAAAAGGCCCGCGCTGCCCGGGACATAGGAGACCGATGCGGGAACGCGGCCGCCGTCGGTCCGGCGGGGAAGCTCCCGCGAATAGACGCACTTCACGCCGGAAATGCCTCGCTTTTTCAGCTCGCAGCGCATCACGCGGGCCAGCGGGCAGACCGAGGTGTCCTCGACGGCGGCCACCTCGAAGGCGCCTGCGTCGAGCTTGTTCCCCGTGCCCATACATGAAATCACCGGCGTGCCCGCGCTGCGGCAGGCTTCGATGAGCGCCAGCTTGGAACTGACCGTATCGATGCAGTCGGCGACGTAGTCAACCGAGGAAAAATCAATCGGGAACGGGTAGAATTCCACCCGCGCCTCGACACGGCAGCCGGGATTGATATCCGCCACCCGCTCGCGCATCACCTCGGCCTTGGGACGGCCGACCGTCGAACGCAGCGCGACGAGCTGGCGGTTGAGGTTGGTCTCGTCGACGACGTCCGCATCGACGAGCAGCAGCCGTCCCACACCGGCGCGCGCAAGCGCCTCGGCGGCGTAGCTGCCCACGCCGCCCAATCCGAATACGGCGACCGACGACGAAGCGAGCTTTTCCACGGCGAACGTACCCAGCAGCTGCGCCGTCCGGTCAAATGCCCCCATTTAACGCTGCACGCGGCCGCTGCCGCCGTTTTTGACAAGCGCTTCAACTTCTGCGGCAGTGGCGATGTTGAAGTCGCCCTCCACCGTGTGCTTGAGGCAGGAAGCGGCGACGGCAAACTCGATGGCGTCCTGCGGCGCCCTCCCCTCCAGCAGCGAATAGATCAGCCCCGCGCCGAAGCTGTCGCCGCCGCCCACGCGGTCGACGATATTGATGGTATATTTGGTGGAAAGATACGCCTTCCCGCCGGTGTAAAGCATCCCGCTCCAGCCGTTGACCGAAGCGGAAACCGACTCGCGCAGCGTGATAGCCGCCGCCGTAAGGCCGAACCGTTCGGTGAGCTGGCGGGCCACGTCGGCGTAGCCCTCGGCGGACAGTCTGCCGCCCTCGATGTCCGACCCGCCTGCGCGGATGCCGAACACGTCGGCACTGTCCTCCTCGTTGGCGATGAGCACATCGACGTAGCCGCAGAGCTTTTCCATCACCTCGCGCGCCCGCTCGCGCGTCCAGAGCTTTTTGCGGTAATTGAGGTCGCAGGAGACGGTGACCCCCTTCCTCTTGGCCGTCTCGCACGCGTCGAACACAATGGCGGGATTCTCGCCGCCGAGCGCAGGCGTAATGCCGGTGAAATGGAACCACGATGCGCCGTCAAGGATGCGTTCCCAATCGTAATCGGCGCGCGTGGCCGTCGCCGCAGACGAGCCGGCGCGGTCATAGATGACATTGGAAGGCCGCTGCGACGCGCCCTTTTCGCAGAAATAGATGCCGATACGGTCGCCGCCGAACACGATGTCCGACGTGTCGACGCCCCAGCCGCGCAGCTGGTTGCGGCAGGCGAAGCCGAGCGGATTGGCGGGCAGGCGGGTGACGAATTTGGCCTCCGCGCCGAGCTGGCTGAGCGAGACGGCGACGTTCGCCTCGCCGCCGCCGTAGACGGCGTCAAAACTTCCGGCCTGCAAAAAACGCTCATAGGACGGCGGCTGCAGGCGCAGCATAATCTCGCCGAAAGTAACTGCTTTTTTCATTTTCTCTATTCCTTTCTCTTGTTGCATCTGTCTGTTTGCTGCGTAACGGTCAATCTGCGGCCTGTTTCCTGCTTTTCAGCTTTTCCTCGACCAAAAGCAGGTCGTCGGGCGTGTTGACGCCGCAGAACTCGTCGGTATCGTGCAGGCAAAGCCCGTTGACGCGTCCGCCGCGCCGCAGCAGAAGCTTGGGGACGTCGGTGATGTAATACTCGCCTGTCGCCTCGCTCGGCTCCAGCAATTGCAGGCAATCAAAGAGCTTTTTGCAGTCAAAGACGTAAATGCCGCCGTTCAGCTCGCGGACGGCGCGTTCGCTCTCGTTCGCATCCTTATACTCGCGGATGTCGCATACGCGCCCGTCCGCCCCGCGCAGCACACGGCCGAAGGGCGGCAGCTCGCCCGACTCGTAATAGGTCAGCACGGTGCAGTCGTTGGCCTCGCGGCGGTGAAGCTCCAGCAGCGCCCGCAGGCTCGATTCCCGGATGAGCGGCATATCGCCGTTGATGACCAGCACGTCGCCCCCGTAATCCGCCAGCAGATCATACGCGGCCATAACCGCGTCACCCGTACCCTTCTGCTCACGCTGAAACGCGAAGGAATAACCGGGCAAATGCGCTTCGATCACCTCTTTGTAAAAGCCGACGACGATGATCTTATCCTCCCGCGGGATAAACGATGTATAATCCAGAACATAATCCAGCAGCGGCCGCCCGTTGGCACGCACCATGCACTTGGGGAGCTTTGTCTCCTCGCTGTGCAGCCGCTTGCCCTTGCCGGCGGCCAAAATCACCGCTTTCATCCGTACAGATCATCCTTTCCGATTCAAAAAAACATAGGTTTTTGTACAATGGCGAAAAACCTTTTTCACACTCGCCGCATATCCTTGCCATGTAGAGATATCCGTGCACTTGTCATTATATTATCATTTTCCCGTTTCGTCAATAGAATTTGCAATTATTTCTCCCTGCTTAGGATTGATACGGAAAGGATTTGATCTGCCATGCTGGAAAGAACAACAAGCTTCCCCTATCCCCGTTCCGTGTTCGCCGGCTCGAACACGGCCGACGGCTTTGTCTCGCAGTTTGACATCCTGCTGCGCGGCTGTCTGCGCGTCTACATACTCAAAGGCTCGCCCGGGTCCGGCAAAAGCACGCTGCTGCGCGCCGTCGCAGCCCGTGCCCGTGCGGAAAATGAACCGTACACCGAGATCCTCTGCTCTGCCGATACCGATAGTCTTGACGGCGTAATCCTGCACAATCGCCGAACCGCCGTCATCGACGGCACCGCGCCGCACGCAGCGGAGGCGGTTTACCCCGGTGCGCGCGAGCGCATCCTCAACCTCGGTGATTGTTTGGACACGCACGCCCTTTTTGAGCGTCGCGAGGAGATCATCACCCTCGTTTCCAAAAAATCACGCCGCTACAAAAACGCCTATGCGCTGCTGGGCGCGGCGAACACGCTGCGCGGCGCGGCGATTGCAAACATGACCGACGCGCTGCGCGCCGAGAAGATGCAGGCCTTCGCCGCCCGCTTTTGCCGCAGGTTTCCAAAGGACAGCACGCCCTTCGAGCTGCTCTGGCCGCGCTACGCGCGCACGGCGGACGGCGAAGTGGAGCTGGACGTATTCGACCCTGTCGAGCGTTACACCGTGGCGGACAGCTTCGGCGAAGGCTTTCTCCTCACCGAAGCGCTCGCGCAGCAAGCACGCGCCGAGGGAATCTCCTTCGTCGTTTCGCCCGACGCACTCAACGCGCGGAAAATCCGCTCGCTCTACTTCCCTGCAACCGGTACCTTCGTGGCCGTCGGCGAAGGCGAAGCCGAAAGCAAGCGCATCAATATGAAGCGTTTTATCGACCCCGAAAAGGAAAAAGAAACCCGCCGGCTCAACCGGCTCTTCCGAAAGGGCTGCCGCCTGCTGCTGGATGACGCAACCGAGGCGTTCGCAAGCGCGCGCACGCTGCACTTTGAACTGGAGGACATCTACGTCGCGGCGATGGATTTCCGAAAAGCAGACCGGCTGCGCGATATGCTCATCAACGAGATCTTCTGATGCTTAACGCAGCGCAAAACGGTTAAACCATTTTATTGCGTTTTCGTATGACACCGTCATATCGGCGCGAACAGGAAAATATACATAAAAATAAAGAAAGCCGGACGGGCCGTATATGTAAGCCCGCGAAAGAAAGGAACGGTCGTATCATAATGACAAAAAGCAAACGCGAAAACCTCTGTTTTTCCGTCGCAGTCTCGGTAGCGGTGGAGATTGCCGCCTACTTCCTGCTCGCGCTCGTGCTCTCCTATTTCGCCGCGGGCCGGAGCGACCCCGCCTCGATGGTCGGGATAGCCGCCTACGCAACCGTATTTCTCACCTTTGGGCTCGGCTTCGTGTTCGCGCACTGCTTTGCCAAGGAAGGCAAGCTGAAATGCGCGCTGCTGACCAATGGGCTGTTTCTCGTGCTGCTGGTGCTTCTTTCGCTCATTGCCGGCGACAGCGGGACAACGTCAGACACGCTCGGCGTCTACGCTACGGCGGTTGCCGCTACACTCATCGGCCTGCTCGCCTTCAGCCTTCGCCGTCCCGATACGGGCAAGCGCATCAAAAAGCTGCAAAAGCGCCGCGGCCTTTAAGCATCGCCGGCAGTCTGCTGCATCCCGAGACAGCACAATGAAATCTGTGCATATCCCTTTCGACGGCATACGCATCCCGCCGATTGCCTGCCCGTCTTGCGGAATATCGGAAAATCCGGACTGCCGGCAAAAAAGGGCTTTTACAGACCCGACGATTTTCTGCCGCGCTTTTCCCTCCCTGCATAAGGGAATCGCTGAAAAGTATTTTTGCGTTTCATCTTCCCTCCATTCCTGCTGCACATCCTGAAAAAAAGGGAAGGCCCCGTTGTAACGGGGCCTTCCCTTTTTTCATTTTGAAGTCAGATAATATACAAATACCGCGCCGGCAACCAGCAGAACCGTCACCAGCAGACAGAAAAGCTTTTGTCTCGTTTCCCTGCTCATCATCACGCAAGTTCTTCAAAGAGCGCATTGAGCCGGTCGATATCCTCCTGCGCCGCACCGGCTGAAGCTTCGTAGGCAGATCGAAAAGAACCGGGATCCATCGTTGCAAACTCGTGCAGCGTGTTCTGGTAATTTCCCACCTGGAAGATTTGTCCAACGTCGCAGCCGCGCGTATTCAAAATCAATTCGAGCATCTCCATCGACTCGTCGTCCTGCACATACTGATAGCTGAGCACCTCATCATGATACTCCCGACGCACGGTATCCATCGAATAATACCCCATGCACTCCAACACGGCTCCGGCAAATTCGGCGTCCTCCATCGGAAGCGAACTCGGGATACACAGCGCGCTGCTGACCCACGGATTGATAAAACTCTGGTATTCGTCCTGCGCTTCGTCCAGCTTCGGAATCGGCAGCAGACCGTAGTTGCCCTTCATTTTCTGGAAATTGATCAAACTGCCAAGCGAATCGGAGAAGAAGAGCGCGTTGCCCGCCGCAAAGTTTTCCATACACAGTTCCACCGGCCATTGGGTCACGCTGAAATAATCGTTGGCGGAAATATAATGTGCATCGTCCTGCACCAGCTCCATAATCCGCTCGGCCGCCCGGGCGCTGCGTTCGGTGTACATCGTCAGTTGCAGCTTGCCGTCTGCGTCAAATTCGGCAATGCGGGAGCCGGAGGAGTAAAACATGTTCCAGCAGTCGTCCGCCTGCCCCTCCCAGCCGACCTTATCCTCATAGGTGATCTGTCCGTCTCCGTTGAGATCCTCCGATATGTTTTTTGCCATTTCAATGGCCTTGTCGATTGTCCAGGTTCCCTCTCGCACAAGCGCATACGGGTCCTCCAGACCGTACTCGGTCTGCAAATCCCGATTGAAAACGACAATCGCCGTGCTGCTCTTGCTCTGGAATCCCATATCGCCGTTGGTGAAGTAGAGCTTGTCGCCGAACGACACGTCCCCATTAAAGGTATGATCCCACCATTCGGCTTCCAGGCCGTTGAGGGTGGAATTGCTATACAGGTTGTACAGCGAGCCTTCTGCCGCAAGCGTGCCGCAGTCATACAGGCAGGGATTGATAAGCTGATAGGTCGTCGAGCCGCCGACGATGATCTCGGTACGCACGGTTTGCAGCATCGCGCCGCCCGGACGCGAAGTTTCATGCAGGCGCTGCTCGACAATCTGTACATTGAGATATTCTTCAACCAGATGATTGCGGGCCTCGATAGCGTCGTTGATGCGCGTAGCCAGCTTTTCACCCTCATAATTATCCGCATATTCGTTTTTCATATACTCTGTCTCGGACTTGTTCTCCGCATTCATACGCGGACTGAGGATAGTCAGCGTACGCCCGCCGTAATCCTTCTTTTCCACATAGTCCCCGATGTCCTTTTCTTCGGCGGGCTGCGAATCCGCGGAAGCCGTGTCGCCGGATGAGGATGAGGTGCTCGGTTCCACCCCCCCATCGCAGGCCGCGAGGGTCAGCATAAGCAGCAGCAATGCCATAAAGCAGCTAAAAAGTTTTCGAACCTTCAATAGAAACACCCTCCTTGATAATTGATGCTTTCATTTTACCATTTTCATTTCCAAATCGCAATCCTTTTGTCACATATTCCTAAAATCTTTTTTTCGCAAGAAATCGAAATAATCCTTGCAAAAAGCACATAATTATGATAGAATTAAAAAAGAGTGCAGAAAGAGGATGTGTTATTGTGGCAAAAAAAGTCAAGGAGGGGCGCAAGCTCAAAAGCCTCCCCCCATACAATAAAATTTCGCCGTACATTATGGTCCTGCGCAACGATGCGCAGAACTTTATCCGCGATTCGATCAATGTCGATAAAGCGGAGGAATACATCCGTAAAAAACGTAACGAAGGGCTCAGAGGCTTCGGTATGCTGCATCTGCTGGTAGCCTCCTATGTCCGCACGGTTTCGCAGCGGCCGGCCATTAACCGCTTCATCCGCGGGCAGCGGGTACATGCACGCAACTGCATCGAAGTGATGCTGACCATCAAAAAGGAAATTTCGCTCGACTCGCCGGATACCTGCTTAAAGCTCCTCTTCCGGCCCGAATTCACTGCCGACGAAGTTTATGCCGTCATTCAGAACGCCATTGACGAAAGCCGCGGCGACGAAACCGATTTCGACGGGCTGGCAAAGGCGCTCAACTACATACCCGGTCTGTTTATGAAAGCTACGGTTTCGTTTCTGAAAACAATGGACTATTTCGGTCTGGTTCCGCGCAAGCTGACGCTGCTGTCTCCCTTCCACGGGTCAATGGCGATTACCTCAATGGGCTCTCTGGGCATCCCGCCGATTTATCACCATCTGTATAATTTCGGCAATATTCCGGTATTCATTGCCTTCGGCGCAAAATATTTCAAAAACGAGCTCAAGCTGGACGGTACGGTCGAGCGAAACAAGTATATCGATTACACCGTCGTCACCGACGAGCGTATCTGCGACGGCTTTTATTTCGCATCCGCGCTTAAGGTGCTCAAGGATTGCCTATACAATCCCGATAAGCTGGATACGCCGCCCGAAACGGTGTTGGAAGACATCCGGTGAAGCGCGGCAAAACGGAAATGGCATGCTTCCCTGTCGTGTCGCCCTCTGCCCCCGAGCACCCGTCTGTCGTGTTTCCGCCTTTTGCGCGATAAACAGATTTGCCCCGTAACGATGCAAGTAAAGGAGCAAAGAGAAATGAAAAAGATCTGGATATGCCTGCTCTGCCTGCTGCTGACGGTATCCGCTGCGGCCTGCGGCGGAACGGGCGGCGAAAGCTATGCGTCTGCGGAACCCTCCATCTCCGAGGCCGAATCCCTGCCGGAGGCGTCCGGTTCACCGGATGTTTCCGAAATTTCCGGGTCGGAATCCTTCGCGGCATCGGAAGCCGTTTCCGATTCTCACAACTCTGAAACTGTCGAAGCGCGCACGCCGTCCGAACGCTATGACGCACTGATGGAACGGGTCAATGCAGGAAATATCTATATTGAGATGGCAGGCAATCTCTTTGGCGTCGAAACCGAATTCGCCGTTGCAGAGCGCGACGGCGTCGTGACGACGCGGCAGACGATTGAAGGCGAGACGACCTACACAATGGTCAGGGATGGCAAAAGCTATGTTTTTGATTTGCTCAGCCCGTATTACTATGTCACCGAGGAGGAAACGGCAGCGGACGAAATGCGCTTCCTTTCTGAGGGCAGCGAAGAGCTGAACGGAAAAGTCTATGATTTCGTGTTATGCGAAATGCCCGAGGATGAAACGCAGAAGCTGACCTTCTTATTGGAAGGCGAAGCGCTGTATGCTATCCGTATTACGATACAGATGGGCGACTCGACGATGCAGGCGCTGCTGACCGTCACGGCCTTTACCGAAGAAATTCCCGACGATATTCCCTTCGAGTTGCCGAAAGGGTATATGGAATACACCTATGAGCCTTATGAGGAGATCGAATTCCCCTCCGCGCTGCCTCCGTTTGATGCCGGCACCCTTTACTCCACTTCATCCGCAGCCGGCCAGAATGCCTTTGTCTACATCTTCACCGAACAGACCGACTGCAGCGCATATATTGAAGCGCTCAAAGCAGCCGGCTTCCGTCAAATTGATTGGAAGGAACAGGGCGTGTTTGCAGCGACGAAAGACGGCATCATCGTGACTGTCTGCTATTCAGCAGGCGCAACACTCATCGCATCCGTCCTGCCCTCCGACGTCATTCTTGACGAGCGCATCGAGTTCCCGTCCCACCTGCCCGCATTCGACGCCGGAACGCTTTATTATGCTGCGGCGGATACGGATATTTATACGTTCGGCTATATGTACACCTCGCAGGAGGATTACGACGCGTATGTACAAATGCTGACCGATGCCGGCTTCGAGCCGCAGGAATCGGAGACGGAAAATATGTTTACGGGCGTCGACGACAGCGGCAAAGTTATCACTGTTTATCATGTAGCAGGTATTACATCGATCCACTGCACAACGTCATGGAGCGCGCTTTAAGCACGCTCCATCCGATTTATCTTTTGCAGATTAAACCGTTTATGAAGCTGAAACAGATAAGGAGAGAAATACAAAATGAAAAAGCTGCTCATTGTCCTGCTCTGCCTGCTGCTGACGGTATCTGCTGCGGCCTGCGGCGGAACGGGCGACGAAAGCTATACGTCAGCGGAATCGGCCGCGTCCGAAGCAAGCTCTCTGCCGGAAGAATCCTCCGAACCGGAGACCGCCTCCGCCTCTATGCGTTATGATGCACTGATTGCACGCATCTCCGAAGGGAATTTTTATTTTGAACTCAAGGGCGACTTATTCGGTCTGGAGGTCACGCTCGCGATTGCCGAACGTAACGGTGTTTTGAGTTCAAGAGAAGAAACGCTCGGGGAAGTCTCCTACACGGTGGTGAAAGAGGGCAAAAGCTATTCCTTCGATCTTGCCGAGCTGGTGTATTTTATCACGGAAGAAACAGAAACACATCCGCTGCTCAGCGAAACGGTGTTTGTTTCGGAAGGAACCGAGGAATTGAACGGCAAGACCTATGACTGCGTTCTCCGCGCATTGAAAGAGGATGAATCGCAGACACTCACCTACTTTTTTGACGGCGAATCATTGTACGCAGTCCGTATCTCGATGCGTATGGGCGAATCGGAGACCAATTCCCTGCTGACCGTCACGGCGTTTACGGAGGAAATCCCCGACGATATGCTCTTCGGCATTCCGGAAAACTACACCGAATACGATCCGGCAACAGAACCCGACAAGCCCGATTTCCCGTCCGAGCTGCCCGCATTTACTGCCGGAACACTTATAGACGCCTCGGAAGAAAACGGGGCCTATAGCTTTACCTATGCCGCCACCACGCAGGCCGACTGCGACGCATATATCGAGCTTCTGAAAGAAGCGGGCTTTGAACAGCTGGATATCGGCTTGGAGATTGAAGACATATTTACGGCCTTAAAGGACGGTATGGTCGTAGCGGTTTATTTTATGTCGGGTGTAACGGCGCTTTCGTACGCACCGTTTTCCTGATTCTTTTCCTAAAAGGAGAACCCATGAGCGAACACCATATAAGGCAATCATTTGAAATCAAACCGGCGGTGAGGACTGTGCCTTGCCGCCGGTTTCTGTGTAATGGTGACGAAAAAATCGCACATTTGTGTTATCATAAAAATATTCCATAAAAAATGCCTATCCGATTTGATACGGAGACACTAAACAAGCGTAATCATGATTGCATACGTTTTGAAAGGAGGAAATCGCTTGGAGCAAGACAAAATCATCCCTTATGTAGAACCGATATTTCGTTTTTGCTGCAACAGATTGCACAATCGTTGTGACGCGGAAGATCTATCCGGTGAAATCCTTTGCCATGTTCTCGATGGTATGCGGAAATACGAAATTGAAAATCTTAACGCTTGGATCTGGCGAATCGCGCATAACCGCTATGCAAAATTCATTGAGAAGCAGAATAAAATGCGGGTGGTTTTGTCAGAGGAGTACGCCGATTTGAATCCGGTATATGATGACTACGCAGACATTCACGATGAAAATACGGAACATCGTTTTGAATCTGTTTTCCGGTGTCTGCATACGCTTTCCGAAATGTATCGGAACATTTTCGTCGATTATTATATTGGTGAAATGTCCGTCAGAGAGCTTTCAAAAAAATATGCGCTTCCGGAAACGACAATCAAATGGCGTCTAAATACGGGACGTGAAAAAATCAAAGAAAGGATAGGAACAAAACACATGGAGAATATTTATAAAAGAATCCATTGGAACACTGTCACTTGCAACGGCTCAATGGATTCTGACCGGTATTTGCACACACAGCTTGCCCGTGCGATTTGCATGGCCGCCTATGAGGAACCGCAAACCGTGGAGGAAATCAGCGTTCGTACAGGAATTCCCGCCATATATATTGAAGATGAGATTCCACGGCTGGAATACGGAGACGCCTTATGTAAAATCGGGAAAAAGTACGCAGCAAACTTTATTATCTTTCGGCTACAGGATCGGAAAACAGTGGAAACTGTTTCGGAACAGATCGTAAAAAGGATTGCGAACCGATTTGAGCAATTGCTGCAAAGCAAGGCAGATGCCGTAAATCGGCTGAACTTCTATGGCCATGACTTTGGCATGGATCGCTTAGGTCATTTTATCGTACCATATGTTTTAAGAAAAAAGATAGGAACGCTGAAAAGAGGCCTGCAAATGGAAAACGGCGCGTATCCGCCACGCAAAGACGGCGGATACGGTTGGTTTATCGTGGAAGAAACCGTCGACGAAAGCGAAATGCCTGCGGAATACAACACAGGTTGTAATGTGGCCGGCAACGATGACGGAAGCAAGGGCAAAACGCCGGCCCACATCTATTATTATTGGATTGCCAAATACTTTGACAACGATGTCTATCATAACGGAGGGATACGCTGGTTATGCGCAAGGGATATTTTTCAAGTGAATCCCGATGGCATTTGGGATAAAGATTCGATATCCGATGAAGATGCAGCAAGGCTGCTCCAAAAAGGCCTTATTTTGAATGATGGAAGGGCGTATCAGCTGAATTTTGCCTGCTTTACGGATGAGCAATTTGATGCGTTTATCTCCTTGTTTTGCCTGAATGACGAAGAACTTGAAAAATGGCTTTCGGAATGGATCATTTCCGTGCGGAAAAGCTTCTCAAATTTTGTGCCTAAGCGGATAGAATCGCAAATAAACCAATGGGTTTCCCTTTACCTGTTTCAAATTGTCGGCTATGTGACTGATGAATTGATCCGCCGAGGAGTTTTGAAAAAGCCGCTGCCGAACAAGCCTTTTACAGATGGCGTGTTTTATGTGTCAGGTAAATATATCAACCCATGATGTAAAGAGTTCTTCCCAAAGGTAAGTATCCAAGGTTTAACGCAAACAAAATGCAGTGAAAATACAAACCGAAAAAACAATTACCGGAGCGATAAAAATGTCACATGCCATAACAGGCAGGGATACTGTGCGGACAGTTTCCGCATAAATCGGCTTTAAGCGCCGACTTTCATTTGCGGAGTCTCCCTAATATTCCCAAAACGATACGGGCAGCTCCTTCATCGGTGCTGCTCCGTATCCTCTATATCAATACTTCTTTATCCGGCGATGCCATACGGAGTTCTTCTTTTTTGCCGTTTTGTTAAATGTCGCCGTATACGGCTGGGCATTTTTTGGCAAAATAAAGTCTTGTAATTTCTATTATGCGAGAGTATAATAACTGTATTAAGTAGTTTATGCTAACTTTCCGCGCGAAGGCGAGGTGTTTCCTATGACAAAGAAAAAGTTTTCCGTGACCGGTATGAGCTGCGCGGCCTGCTCGGCCGCAGTAGAAAAAGCGGTAAGCCGCTTGGACGGCGTGGAGAGCGCGCAGGTAAACCTGCTGGCAAACAGTATGGTATGTACGTACGACGAATTGAAAACCGACCCCTCCGCCGTTATCGCAGCGGTGGAAAAGGCGGGTTTCGGTGCCGCTGAGGCCGCCGAAGCCGGGCAGACGTCAGCGGTGCCAAAAGCAAAGTCGAAGGAGGCGCCGAGCGACGGGTTTACAGCCATCCGCACGCGGCTTTGGGTGTCGGTCGTGTTTCTGGTAGTGCTGATGTATGTGTCTATGGGCCATATGATCGGCCTGCCGCTTCCGCACTTCCTGCATGGCACGCAGAACGCGGTCCCGTTCGCTTTTCTACAATTTCTGCTGACGCTGCCGGTACTGTACGTCAACCGCAAGTTTTACTTCAACGGCTTCAAGGCACTGTTCCACCGCGCGCCGAATATGGATTCACTGGTGGCCGTCGGTTCGGCAGCGGCGATGCTGTACGGCGTTATCGCCATCTTTATGATCGGCGTCTCGCTCGGCAGCGGCGATCCGGAAACCGTAGAGCGCTACCGCTCCAACCTGTATTTTGAATCAGCGGCGATGATCCTGACGCTGGTCACGGTCGGCAAGTTTCTGGAAGAACGCTCGAAGGGCAAGACCGGCGCGGCGATCGCCAAGCTGCTTGATCTCTCGCCCAAAACGGCGACCGTCCTGCGCGACGGCGAGGAACGCATCGTGCCGGCGGAGGAAATCGTCATCGGCGACGTGGTCCTGCTCAAGCCGGGCGAACGCATCCCCGTGGACGGCGTGGTGCTCGAAGGCAGTTCGGCCGTCGACCAGTCGGCATTGACCGGCGAGAGCATCCCTGTCACCAAGGACGAAGGACAGGCGGTGATGTCCGCCTCTGTCAACATGACCGGCTTTTTGAAAATCCGCGCCACCCGCGTCGGGCAGGACACGACGCTCGCCCGCATTGTGGCGTTGGTGGAGGAAGCATCCTCCAGCAAAGCGCCTATCTCGAAGCTGGCCGATCGGGTCAGCGGCATCTTCGTCCCGGCGGTGATGGCCATCGCCGTGGTCGCCGCAGCGGCGTGGCTGATCGCAGGCCGCAGCGTTGAGGACGCGCTCAACGCCTGCATTTCGGTGTTGGTCATATCCTGCCCCTGCGCGCTGGGACTGGCAACGCCGGTGGCAATTATGGTGGCCACCGGACGCTGCGCACAAATGGGCATCCTCATTAAATCCGCCGAAGCGCTCGAACTGCTGCACGCGGCAGACACCGTCGTGCTGGACAAAACCGGCACCATCACGGTCGGAAAGCCGTCTGTCACCGATGTGCTCGAATGCGTGCCCGGACAGCTTCTCCCTGTCGCCGCGGCACTGGAGAAAAAGAGCGGCCATCCGCTCGCCGACGCCATCGTCCGTTACGCAGCCAACACGGCGACGGTCGAGGTCAACGAATTCACCGACGTCTCAGGAAAGGGCATCCGCGGTAAAATCGACGGCCGTTCCTGCTTCGGCGGCAGCTATGCGTATATGGAGGAACTGGGTGTGGATCTCTCCGCCGTCCGCGCGCAGGCACGGGAATTTGCCGAGAGCGGTAAAACGCCGCTGTTTTTCGCTCGTGAAACCGAGCTGCTGGGCGTTATCGCCGCTGCCGACACTGTCAAGGACACAAGCGCCGCCGCGATCCGCCGCCTGAAGGATGACGGCTGCGAGGTCATCATGCTCACCGGTGACAATGAGACGACGGCCAACGCCGTCCGCAAAGAATTGGCAGTCGACCGCGTAATCGCCGACGTCCTGCCGCAGGACAAGGAACGTGTTGTCCGTGAACTCCAAAACGAAGGACGGAAGGTCATCATGGTCGGCGACGGCATCAACGATTCCCCTGCACTCGCCCGCGCGGATATCGGCATCGCCATCGGCAGCGGCGCGGATATCGCCGTGGAGGAAGCCGACGTCGTACTGATGAAAAGCGACTTAAACGACGTACCCGCCGCGATTGAGTGCAGCCGCCAAACAATGCGCAACATCAAGCAAAACCTGTTCTGGGCGTTCTTCTACAACACGCTTGGGATCCCGCTGGCGGCCGGTGCGCTGTATCCGATCTGGGGCATCACACTCAACCCGATGATCGGTGCAGCGGCAATGAGTCTGAGCTCGATATTCGTCGTTACCAACGCGCTGAGACTCTACAGGATGAAAAGCTGAACATATTCATCTTAAGGCTTTGCACACCAATTTCCTTAGCTTCGCAAGATACAACTGAAAGTTCATCGTTTTCCAACCTACAAAAGAAAGGAGGCAACCGTTATGACAAAAATCATTAAAATCGGCGGCATGAGCTGCGGCCATTGCAGCGCGCGCGTGGAAAAAGCCCTCTCAGCGCTGGGCGACATAAAGGTCAGCGTAGATCTGAAAGCCGGCACGGCGACAGTCGAGAGCGAAAACATTCTGGACGATGCGGCGCTCCGCGGCGCAGTCGAAGATTTGGGCTTCGACTGCCTTTCGATCGAAAACGCGTAAAATTCACAATTTCCACGCAGAAATCGCAACCGGTCTGCGGCATACGGCACGTAACTTAATACGTTCTGACGCATGAGGGTCCGTCCCGAATGGAAAGGCATCGACAACAAGCTGCAAAGCAGCAAAGGGGAGCATGCCGAACGCATGGTCCCCTTTTTTTCAACCGAAAGGAGCAATGACGATGGAAAACCGAATCTCCGTCGTAACCATCATTGTCGCCGACAAGGCGGCTGTTCCGCAGGTCAACGCCTGCCTGCACGAATACGGCGGCCATATCATCGGCCGTTTAGGCGTCCCCTACGGCGAAAAAGGCGTCTCGGTCATCTGCGTCATCATGGACGCGCCGGGCACGACGGTGAGCGCACTTTCGGGCAAATTGGGGATGATTTCCGGCGTTTCTTCCAAGACGGTCACTGCGAAGGTCTGAAGCCGTCCCGATCAGAACATAAAAACAGAAAGGAACAAAGGCAAAAACATGAAAAAGATTATTTCCCTGCTGACCGCGCTTTTTCTGCTGGTCACACCGTTGTTGGCTTCCTGCACGGACAAGGGTACGGATGAAAGCAGCTCAGGAACGCCGGCCGGCACCGCTTCGGACGCGAGCACGGATGAAAGTGCAAGCGCCGAAAAAACAACCATCCGCATCGGCGGTCTGAAGGGCCCGACCTCCATCGGCATGGTCAAGCTGATGGAAGATGATGAAACAAACAGCACCGCCAACGACTACGACTTCACCGTCGCCGGCTCGGCTGACGAGCTGACGCCACTGCTCATCCGCGGCGAGCTGGATATGGCCGCCATCCCTGCCAATCTGGCCAGCGTGCTCTACAACCGCACGGAGGGCGCGATTCAGATCCTCGCCGTCAACACGCTCGGCGTGCTCTACATCGTCGAAACCGGAAACAGCGTACAATCGCTCGCAGATCTGAAGGGAAAGACGATTTATGCCACCGGCAAGGGCTCCACGCCCGAATACACGCTGCTGTATCTGCTGGAAAAAGCCGGACTGGATCCCGAAAAGGACGTCACTGTCGAATTCAAGAGCGAACCGACCGAGGTCGTCGCGCTGCTGAAGGCCCAGCCCGAAGCGGTGGCGATGCTGCCGCAGCCCTATGTCACCGCCGCGCAGGCGCAGGTCGAGGGACTGCGCATCGCCGTGGACCTGAACGAGGCGTGGGAAGCCGCGGAAACGGGCAGCAAGCTGCTGACCGGCACCATTGTCGTCCGCCGCGAATTTGCCGAAGCCAACCCAGAAGCGATTGAGGCGTTTGTGACCGAATACCGCGCGTCCACCGAATTTGCGAACGAAAACGTTTCCGAGGCGGCACAGCTTGTGGAAAAATACGGCATCGCGACCGCCGCAATTGCCGAGAAGGCCATTCCCTACTGCAACATCACCTGCATGGAGGGCGCGGAGATGAAGGCCGCGATGCAGGTCTACCTCGGTGTGCTGTATGAAAAGAACCCCGACTCGGTCGGCGGGGCATTGCCGGACGATGCGTTCTACTACGAAAAATAAGGTACGTCTGCTGCGCGCCGGCGCGGTCCTGCTGGCGCTGGCCGTGTGGCAGTTCGCCGCGTGGCTGCTGGGAGAAGAGCTTCTTCTACCGGCCCCCGCGACGGTGCTGCGCCGTTTTTTTGCGCTCCTGATCGAGAAGGATTTCTGGCGCACGGTGCTGTTCTCCTTCGGACGGATCACGGCAGGCTTCCTGCTGGCCTTCCTCGTCGGGGCGGTGCTCGGTTTTGCCGCCGGGCGCTTCCCTGCGCTGGAGCATTTGCTGTGGCCCTTTTTTTCGCTGGTCAAGTCGGTGCCGGTCGCGTCGTTCATCGTCATCAGCCTCATCTGGCTTTCGGCGGCGAACATCTCGGTATTCATTTCCTTCCTGATGGTACTGCCCATTCTATACACCAACGTCCTCAACGGGATGAAATCGGCGCCGCGCGAGCTGCTGGAAATGGCTTCGCTTTTCCGCGTGCCCTCTCCCCGCCGGCTGCTGCTGGTCTACCTCCCCGCCCTGCGGCCGTACCTCCTTTCAGGCTGCGGCGTTGCCATCGGACTGGCATGGAAGGCCGGCGTTGCTGCGGAGATCATCGGCATACCGGAGGGATCAATCGGTGAAAAATTCTATTTCGCCAAGGTATACTTTGCCACCGGCGACCTGTTTGCGTGGACGGCAGCCGTCGTTTGTATCAGCGTCTTGTTTGAAAAACTGTTTTTATTTCTGCTCGGCCGGTTTTACGCGCGGCTGGAAAAGCTGTAAGGAGAATCCTATGGATATCGCAGTCGAAAACCTCTCTGTTTCCTTTGGGGAAAAGCAGGTGCTCCGCACGCTTTCGCTCACCTTCCCCGCCGGAAGCTGTACGGCCGTCATGGGGCCGTCCGGCAGCGGCAAGACGACGCTCCTGCGCGTACTGATGGGCTTGGAAAAGGCGTACGAAGGCAAGGTATCCGGCATCCCCGAAAAGCGCAGCGCCGTCTTCCAGGAGGACCGGCTGCAGGATTTTTACAGCGCGCTCGCCAACCTGCGCCTGACACTGCCCGGCATAAAAAACGAAACGCTTCTTCACGAGCTGTCCCTGCTCGGGCTGACGGAAGCCGACGCGCGCAAGCCTGCGCGCAGCCTGTCCGGCGGGATGAAGCGGCGCGTAGCGCTTGCACGCGCAATGCTGGCGGACGGTGAGGTTCTTTTTCTCGATGAACCGTTCAAGGGGCTGGATGAAAAAACGCGCACGCAGGCAATCGAATTCGTCCGCACCCATCGGAACGGGCGCACGCTCATCGCCGTCACGCACGACGAACGGGAAGCGGAAGCGCTCGGCTGTACCATCCTGCGGCTGGAATTTACCGATTCCGCCGCTTTGGCATAAAAAACGGTTGACAAGCAACCGGCTTTGTGATAAAATAAATAAGATACAAGGGCCATTAGCTCAGTTGGTTAGAGCAACCGGCTCATAACCGGTCGGTCCCGGGTTCGAGTCCCTGATGGCCCACCATTGCACATACGACTCGAGTCATATTTTTCATTTGAAAGCTGAAAGATTCGAGTTGGCGGCGGCAAAAGAATAGCATCTGTGCGTTCGTTTTGTCAAAACACCAAAGTCCCTAAACGAAAAATCGTTTAGGGATTTTTCCTTTTATATCCTTTTCCTACAGATCCGAACCCTTTTCCGCCTGCATACCGAAAGAGCGTCTATTTGATATTTTCGGCTGTGCTTGTCTCGGAATCGTGTATTTGCTCCGTGCCGGCAGAGGACAGGTCGGCTTGCGGCTGAGCATTAGCCGATTGTGCTTCCGGCGGGATTTCGATTTTCTGACCGGGATACAAAAGATCGGGATTTTCGATGCCGTTATAGTCGGCCAACGCAGGCACGGTCGTATTGTATGTCTCTGCAATCGCCCACAGGGTATCGCCGGAACGCACCACATACTCGCCGGCGTCTTCATCATTCGTCGGAATGTCAGGCACATCGGCACCGGCTTCCGGCTGCTCCTGCGGCGGGGCGGACGCTTCAGCATCGCCATCCGGCGGTCCTCCGATTGTGTATCCATCATCGATATTCGCCGTGCCGGAATACTTGCCCCACACGGCGGTAAAGGTATACACCGCAGTCTGTTCAGGAATCAGGGTGAAGGTGAGCGATTTGCCGGGCAACAGCGGGACAGTGTAAAGCGGATCAGTGCCGCTTTCCACCACTTTGCAATACCCGCCGCTGGGAGCATTGCCGGTCGCTTCCAGCTTGACCTGATAGGCTGTGCCGGCCTCCAGCGTGAAAGCATATGATTTTCCGGCAGCCGTCGAATGGTTCGGCAATATCGCGTGCAACTCTCCGTTCCCGTCACAAGTGACGGAAACCGATATATCGTAATTCGCCGCCGCTATGGTCTGCGGACTCGTCTGTATGCCGGCGGAAAACCACGCCCAGGCGGAAGCGGCAAGGCAGACCATACAAATGACGATTCCCGCGACGGAAGGCAGAAGCAGGCACAGGATATTTTCGTCTGCGGATATTTTCGCATGTTTCGGAACATAGAATAAATTTTTCAGCCATTTTTTCAAGGCTGCTGTCCCCCTTTCCGTGATTTCCCCCGACAATCAAAAGGCATAAGGCACGCTTATGCCCTTTGATTGCCGCCCCTCCCGTGAGGGGAGGGGCGACGCGGCGGCTCTTCCGACAAAGTCACATGCTCTATCGAAAAAGTATGATTACGGCTGAGCGTTTTCTCCGCCGTAATTGTTATATTCCGTAACAGTTTCGCCGTTGATGGAGGCTGTGTAGCTATCAGCCATTCGATAGACGAAGCAATAGCCATCCTGCCCTGCTGCCATACTGTAAAGCCCGGTATTTGTGATCACCACATTGCCGGTTGCCAAATCGGTCGCGCCGTTTGTCGTAAATGCAAAGGCATAACCGGATGTGCAGGAACCGTTTCCGTTTTCACCGGAGCCTGTAGGTGCGGCGGTAGCAATCAGCTTTGAATCCGTGATGGTAACATCGGTGTGCTTTGCCTCAACAGCCGTTGGGCCGCTGATGGTACTGTTTTCAATGATCAGCGTCTGCTTTTCCCTGCCGTCGGCACCGGAATTGGAAATATAAATGCCGTTGCCGAATGTATCTGTAACCGTGGTGTTCTTCACGGTGACTGTGACGGGAGAATTGCTGCCGTTCTGATAAATGCCGAAATACTTGGATTCAATCGCACCGCCGTCGATGGTGATGTTGTTGCCGGCTCCAGCGCTGAATACACCGATCTGCTCGGACCGAATATCCACATTCTTCAGTTCGGCGGTGATTGAAGCGTCCATATATACGGCGCTGTAAGCACCGCTGTCATTGCGTGCTCCTGTGACCTCTATAGCCACATTCTCCAGTGTCACCTTAGCTCCCTGAAAGGCCATGATACCATCTGCGCCGGACTTGATCGCACCATTTTTAATGGTCAGATTTGCTCCATCATAAGCGACCTGTACCGCACGGTCCGAGCCAGTATAAGCAAGTGTCTTACCCTGCAGATCAATGGTTACGCTCTTTGAGGTTTTCAGGTTCGCCAGCATATTATTGCTTGTTATGTTATCCGTAACAATAACTGTAGCACCGTCGTCCGCCTCTTGAATTGCCGTGGAGAGCGCAGCCGCATCGTTGGCAGCCTTGCCGACCGTATACCGGGTTTTTCCGTCCGTCTGTGTTTCAGATGCAACGGTATAGCCCTCGGCCACGAAAGTACCGCCGTTATTGTCGTCTCCTTCTGCGGGATTGCGTCCCACAAAAGTGCCGCCGTAGACCGTGATGGTACCGGGGGTTCCGTTGAAAACATTCAGCGTGAGGGGAACACCGCCGTCGCCGTATCCATATTCTTCTGTCGAGCGGTTGATAAATGTACCGCCGTTGATGGTGACGCTGCCGCCCAGGGCAAAGACACAGGATTCACGAGGCGTATCCACGATGATTGTGCCGTCTTCGATCACAACGGAGCCGGCCGCATCCATCACAGATACGGGAACCACATAATCCGACGCATTGGCAGCGTCGATCGTACCGTTCCGGTGATGGTCAGGGAGCCTCCCGCATCCACGCGGATCGGGGTCACATCATCGTTTGCGCCCGCATTTGCGTAATTGCCGCCAAATGTGATCGTCTTGCCGTTCAGGTCAAGGACCGTTTCACTCTCGACGGCAAGTCTATTATCCTTAAGCTCGATATCATCCCACAGGACAACCGTGCCGCCGTTTGCTACTGCGTCTCTCAATTCGTCCTCCGTTGTGACCGCAGCAGCCTTGTCATAATCATTTCCGAAGCTGTCTTCCTCATACGGAGTCTGGGTAGCCAGAAGCGTCAGGCCGAGGTAGATGGTCGGGGCACCCTCCGTCTCTCTTGCCGCAGTTGACTGGTTGGCCGCGTTGCCGACCGAGGTGGGCATATACACCGCCAGGGTGAATTCTTCGCTTTCCTCAGCCTCAAGCAATTCACCATTCATGGCCAGACCGCTCAAATTTCCCATAGCAGCTGCTTCTGCCGCAGAAGGCAGCCAGAGGTCTTCACGCTTGATTGTGCCGGCGGTGTTTGCACCGTCCGTCTTGCTGAACACCAGAGAATCGGACAGCTTGAATTTGCCGCCGTCCATATTGGTATACTCTTTTTCTTCGCCGCCCTTCTCATCGCCGTACACGCTGACAGAGAAATCGTATGTAAGCGCCAGCGTCCCCGCGTTGCGGATGCGCAGCTGCACATACTCCGTGTGCCCCGGCTCCCAGAGGGTGGCGTCTTCGCCTTCTGTGGGCTTGAACAGGTTCGTGTTTTCGGTCACGGTATGCCAGTTCGCACCATCCCAGTATTCCAGTTCAACGTCCAAATTCCCGGCGACGATTTTATTCTTGCCGGAAGTGACACTGTCGGTGAACCAGGCGAAGGTGGAGCCGATGAGCAAGGCGACGCAGACGAGCATCGCAAGGACGGTGGTCAGCAGCGCGCTTTGTGTGTTTGCTTTGTGTCATTGCTTTATTCCTCCTGTAAATTTTGTCGGCCTTTTATATGGACCGCAATACACTCCGGAAAAGCCGCAGAAATCGGAGCGCATCCATTCGGGAGAGCCGATCCTCTCCCCGGGTTCCGGCCAGTCCGCCCGTTTGCTTTCCCCGGGCATTCTGCCTAACAGAGAACAGCTACACCCCTCTTCGGTTTTTCATCGTTTGTGCACTTTGCATAGCCGTTTCCACCGTTTTTTTCCGCACCCCAACAGCACGCCTTGCGGCGCGATATATGTCAGCGGCGCTCACTCGCCGTCAACATCCTGTTCATGCGTGTCTTCCGCTTCCGTATCCCCCGTCGGACCGGCGGCATTCTCCTTAGCTTCGAATTCTTCCTTCATTTTCAGCAATTCTTCCATCATCTTTCGGGAATCGGCCCGTTCCGCTTCCAGCTGCCGCCGCTGTTCCTCCAGTTCATTTCTCTGCCGTTCCCGTTCGGCCTCCACTTCCGCAAGCTGCTCCTGCTTGTAACGCCGGAACAGACGGATGCTGTTGATCCCCTGCACCAGAATCAGCAGCAGAAAGGGCAGGAAAACGCAAACAATATACCCAGGCGTGGTTTTAAGGAACTGAAAGAATTTTCCCACGCCGGGCAGCCTGGTCTGGTATTTGCCCAGCACGAAATCATAGGTCACGATGCTCTCGTCATTTTCGTCCGTGGTCGTCCCATAGGTGATGAAGCCGGGGCTGCCGTTTTCGTCAGTCGTCAATTCCCGGATCTTGTGCGTCACGACCTCGCCGTAGCTTTCAGTGTTCGTTGACTGGAACGCAATGATATCCCCCGCCTGCAAGGTGGCCGGATCAACCTCCTTAGTCAGCACCAGATCACCCGCGCTGAAATCGGTCGCGCTCATCGAGTCGGACAGCACGATGAAGAACTTAAAGCCGAAAATACTGCGGTCTGCCCGGTCAAACGTATTGACTGACACGACTGTGAAAATCATCATGCAGACCGCCACTGCAACAACCAGCCACACAAATATGTTCTTTATAATATGTAAGGTTTTCTTCATAGAGCCACTCCTCAGTCAAACAGCCGGTTCGGGTTGTTTTTGGTCTGCACCGCGTCGGCCTTCAAATCAAACGATAAATACAGGTTCTGCGCTTCGTTCCCCGCCTCCTTCGGAAAATGGAAAGAGATCGTCAACTCTCGACGCTCGTTCAGCTTCAGGAGATCGTCCGCCGCGCGGAGAGCCTGATACCGTAAAACGAAAAATTCTCCCGTCCGTACCGTGAAAAGTACAGACGGGAGTTTTGCTGACCGTCAGCTGACGTCAGATATTAAGCTCTGCTTCAGTTGTAAAGCTCTTCCATCTTCTTCAGATGCTCGAACTTGGCCTTTGCGGACTTCTCAGCCTTTGCGAACAGCTCTGCGGCTCTCTCCGGGAATGCCTGAGCGAGGCGGCTGTAACGGTTTTCGGACTTGATGAAGTCGATATAGCTTGCGGTCGGCTCCTTGCAGTCGATGGTAAGAGGATTCTTGCCCTCGGCCTTGAGCGCCGGGTTGTAGCGGAACATCTGCCAGTATCCGGCTTCGACAGCCTTCTTCATTTCGCCCTGGCAGTTGGTCATGCCGCCCTTGAGTCCGTGC
>ERZ857984.538-NODE-538-length-43921-cov-5.360895_pt1 | contig 43921 bp, 37 predicted proteins | sample MGYA00519914_ERZ857984 | MGnify/ENA primary metagenome ERZ857984 (study PRJEB31778, sample SAMEA3449417) | human gut metagenome | biome: human gut; feature: human-associated habitat; material: faeces | place: United Kingdom | collected 2010/2012 ... | reverse complement strand
CACACGAGGGCGCGGCCACCATGGACTGGATGGCGCAGGAGCAGGAGCGTGGTATTACCATTACTTCTGCCGCCACCACCTGTTACTGGAGCCACACGGAGCTGCTGAGCGATCCCGCCGCTGCCAAGAAAAACCGGCACCGGATCAACATCATCGACACCCCGGGCCACGTGGACTTCACCGTGGAGGTGGAGCGGAGCCTGCGCGTGCTGGACGGTTCTGTGACCGTGCTGTGCGCCAAGGGCGGCGTGGAGCCCCAGTCCGAGACTGTGTGGCGCCAGGCCGACAAATACCGCGTGCCCCGCATGGCCTACGTGAACAAGATGGACATCATGGGCGCCGATTTTTACCGCGTTGTGAAAATGATGCGCGAGCGCCTGAAGTGCAACGCGGTGCCCATTCAGCTGCCCATCGGCAAGGAAGATGACTTCAAGGGCATTATCGACCTGATCGATATGACCGCGGACGTCTACTATGACGACATGGGCACCGACATCCGCGTGGAGCCGATCCCCGAGGATATGAAGGAGCTGGCCGAGCAGTATCGCGCCGAGCTGCTGGAGGCGGTTGCCGAGGGCGACGAAGAGCTGATGATGAAGTACCTGGAGGGCGAGGAGCTCACCCGGGAAGAGATCAAAAAAGCCCTGCGCCATGAGACCATCGACAACACCATCGTGCCCGTGACCTGCGGTACTTCTTACCGCAACAAGGGCGTGCAGAAGCTGCTGGATGCGATTGTGGACTACATGCCCGCCCCGACCGACATCGAGGACATCAAGGGCACCGACCCCAAGACCGGCGAGGAGACCAGCCGCCCGTCCGCGGACGACGCGCCGTTCTCCGCACTGGCCTTTAAGATCGCCACCGACCCGTTTGTGGGCAAGCTGTGCTTCTTCCGCGTCTATTCCGGCAAGGTGGACGCCGGCAGCACCGTGTTCAACTCGGTGAAGGACAACAACGAGCGCATGGGCCGCATTCTGCAGATGCACGCCAACCACCGGCAGGACATTGAGACCTGCTACGCCGGCGACATTGCCGCCGCGGTAGGCCTGAAGAACACCACCACCGGCGACACCCTGTGCGACCCCAAGCACCCCGTTATTCTGGAGAGCATGGAGTTCCCCGAGCCCGTGATCCGCGTTGCCATTGAGCCCAAGACCAAAGCCGGTCAGGAGAAGATGGGCATTGCGCTGAACAAGCTGGCCGAAGAGGACCCCACCTTCCGGACCTGGACCGACGAGGAAACCGGCCAGACCATCATTGCCGGCATGGGCGAGCTGCACCTGGAGATCATTGTGGACCGCCTGCTGCGCGAGTTCAAGGTGGAGGCCAACGTGGGCGCGCCCCAGGTGGCCTACAAGGAGACCATCCGCAAGGCAGTGGACCAGGATACCAAGTATGCCCGCCAGTCCGGCGGTAAGGGCCAGTACGGTCACTGCATCATCGACATTGAGCCCGGCGAGCCCGGCAAGGGCTACGAGTTCGTGAACGCTGTTGTGGGCGGCGAAGTGCCCAAGGAGTTCATCGGACCCATCGACCAGGGCATCCAGGGCGCCATGAAGGCCGGCATTCTGGCCGGTTACCCGGTGGAGGATGTGAAGGTCACCCTGAAGGGCGGCTCGTACCACGAGGTCGACTCTTCGGAAATGGCGTTTAAGATCGCCGGTTCCATGGCGTTTAAGGACGCCATGGCCAAGGCGGACCCCGCCATCATGGAGCCCATCATGAAGGTCGCGGTAATTGTGCCCGACGACTACATGGGCGACGTGATCGGCGATCTGAACGCCCGCCGCGGCCAGATCCAGGGCATGGAAGCCCTGACCGGTTCGCAGCAGATCAATGCGTTCGTGCCCCTGTCGAACATGTTCGGTTACTCTACCGACCTGCGCAGCAAGACCCAGGGCCGCGGCCAGTATTCCATGGAGCCCAGCCACTATGCCGAGGTGCCCAAGAATATTGCCGAGGGCATTATGGCCGGCCGCAAGAAGGACTGAGTTTCGGGCGGCCCGGAGCGGCGCAAAACGCCAAATATCACTTGATTTTTGGCACGAGTTCTAGTATCATAACCATAGGTTCAAACGGTTCTAAAAAAGGAGGATAAATTAAAATGGGCAAAGCTAAATTTGAGCGCAACAAACCCCATGTCAACATTGGCACCATCGGCCACGTTGACCACGGCAAGACCACCCTGACTGCCGCCATCACCAAGGTGCTGGCCATGAAGGGCGACGCCGAGTTCACCGATTACGCCAACATCGATAAGGCTCCCGAGGAGCGCGAGCGCGGCATTACCATCAACACCTCCCACGTGGAGTACCAGACCGACAACCGTCACTATGCCCACGTGGACTGCCCGGGCCACGCCGACTACGTGAAGAACATGATCACCGGCGCTGCCCAGATGGACGGCGCGATCCTGGTGGTGTCTTCCGCCGACGGCCCCATGCCCCAGACCCGCGAGCACATCCTGCTGTCCCGCCAGGTAGGCGTGCCCTACATCGTGGTGTTCATGAACAAGGTGGACCAGGTGGACGACGAGGAGCTGCTGGATCTGGTGGAGATGGAGATCCGCGATCTGCTGACCGAGTACGAGTTCCCCGGCGACGACACCCCCATCATCAAGGGCAGCGCGCTGAAGGTGCTGGAGTCCAGCTCCACCGACGTGAACGCCCCTGAGTACAAGTGCATCCTGGACCTGATGGAAGCGGTGGACAGCTACATCCCCACCCCCGACCGCATGGCCGACCAGCCGTTCCTGATGCCTGTTGAGGACGTGTTCACCATCACCGGCCGCGGCACCGTTGCCACCGGCCGTGTGGAGCGCGGCCAGATCAAGACCGGCGAGGAAGTTGAGATCGTTGGCCTGAAGGAAGAGAAGACCAAGACCACCGTTACCGGCCTGGAGATGTTCCGCAAGCTGCTGGACTACGCCGAAGCCGGCGACAACGTGGGCGCCCTGCTGCGCGGCGTGCAGCGCACCGACATCGAGCGCGGCCAGGTGCTGGCGAAGCCCGGCACCATTCACCCCCACACCAAGTTCCAGGGCCAGGTGTACATCCTGAAAAAGGATGAGGGCGGCCGTCACACCCCCTTCTTCAACAACTATCGCCCCCAGTTCTACTTCCGCACCACCGACGTGACCGGCGTCATCACCCTGCCCGAGGGCACCGAGATGTGCATGCCCGGCGACAACGTGACCATCGAAGTGGAGCTGATCACCCCCATCGCCATGGACGAGGGCCTGCGTTTCGCCATCCGTGAGGGCGGCCGCACCGTGGGTTCCGGCGTGGTTTCCAAGATCTACGAGTAATCGTTTGAGCTTGTAAGGCACTTTAAAGCTCCCCGCCTGTTTGGGCGGGGAGCTTTTTGCAGCTGTGGGGGCATTTTGTGTTGCGCGGGAAATATTGCCTGTGCTATAATAACCGAAGAACCGCGGTGACTGCCAATTAAAAGCGGCGGGTTTTGCCCCTTGCGGGAAAGCCGCCGCGGCGCGCTGCTTTGCCGGCCGGACCCGGCGTTCACGGCATAAGCAATGCACCCCTGAAGAGCGCCGCACGGCGATAAAATCACAAAGGATGGGAGATATCACTCAATGAAGCAGGATATGATCGTGATCCTTGACCTGGGCGGCGAGCAGAGCGCCCAAATTGCCCGCGAGGTGCGCGCGCTGGGGGTGTACAGCGAGATCCACCCCAACGACCTGACCGCGCAGCAGCTGGCCGCGCTGCCGGGCGTGAGGGGGTTCATTTTAAACGGCGGCCCCAACAATGTGGTGGACGGCGCGGCCCTGGAGCCCAGTGAGGCGGTGCTGCAGAGCGGCCTGCCCGTGCTTGCGGCGGATTATGCCGGCGCGCCCGCCTGGCCCGCCGGCGACGCCGAGCGCGAACAGATGCTGCGCGCGTTCGTGTTTGACACCTGCAAGGCCGAGGCGAACTGGAACATGAAGAACTTCATTGCCGACCAGATCGAGCTGGTGAGGCGGCAGGTGGGGGACAAAAAGGTGCTGCTGGCGCTCTCGGGCGGGGTGGACAGCAGCGTGGTGGCCGCGCTGCTGCTGCGCGCCATTGGGGACCAGCTGACCTGTGTGCACGTGAACCACGGGCTGCTGCGCAAGGGCGAGCCCGAGCAGGTGGTGCAGGTGTTCCGCCATAACCTGGGCGCGAACCTGGTGTATGTGGACGCCACCGACCGCTTTTTGGACAAGCTGGCCGGTGTGGCCGACCCCGAGCAAAAGCGCAAGATCATTGGCGCCGAGTTCATCCGGGTGTTTGAGGAAGAGGCCAGAAAGCTTTCGGGCATTGAATTTTTGGCGCAGGGCACCATTTACCCGGACATTGTGGAGAGCGGCACAAAAACCAACAAGGTGGTCAAGAGCCACCACAATGTGGGCGGCCTGCCGGAGGATCTGGCCTTCGAGCTGGTGGAGCCGGTGCGCCAGCTTTTCAAGGACGAGGTGCGCGCGGCGGGCCTTGCGCTGGGGCTTCCGGCGGATATGGTCTACCGCCAGCCGTTCCCCGGGCCGGGGCTGGGGGTGCGGTGCCTGGGCGCCATCACCCGCGACCGGCTGGAGGCTTTGCGGGAGAGCGACGCCATTCTGCGTGAGGAATTTGCAAAAGCCGGCCTGGACAAAACGGTGTGGCAGTATTTCACCATTGTGCCGGATCTGAAAAGCGTGGGTGTGCGCGACAATGCCCGCTGCGACGAGTGGCCCGCGATCATTCGCGCCGTGAACACGGTGGACGCGATGACCGCCACAATCGAGGACATCCCCTGGCCGGTGCTGCACGCCATCACCCAGCGCATCGTGACTGAGGTGAAGGGGATCAACCGGGTCTGCTATGACCTGACGCCGAAGCCCACCGGGACGATTGAGTGGGAATAAGTTGGAGTATCAAAGAAACCCAGTATTTATGCGGGGTTGCGGCACTTCAAGAAGTCTTTTGATAACAAATTGATAACAGTTGCATAAGAGCCATTATTCTTGTAATCCAATGGTTTTGCGGTTAAAGAATGATTGACAGGTGGTTGTGCAACAAATAAATCCATATTATAAACTAAGCCCTTAGCTGTGGGTATGAAACTCATGGCTAAGGGTTTTTTGTCGTCTTTATTTATCTGGTTTGAGTTGGTCTTTGAACATTTCAACCAAAGCGTCACTAAGTTCCTGTGAGGGTACTTTTGCCCATCTCTGTGTGGTATCGAACTTCGGATAGTGGTAACGCCAGTTATCGTATTCTTCCCTGCTGATTTCTTCGGAAGATAACTTGTCCGCCTGCTCTTTCCAAGCATAGAGCATTTTTAGTAGTTCGTGGGCGTTTTTTCCTTTTTCCTTGTTGACTTTCAGACAGATTTCTCCGTCTGCTTCGCTGACAGTCAGACCATACAGATCTTCAAGGGTAAACAAAGTGTGCATCAGTCCGATATAGCTGTCAATGTCAGGTACATCGAGGGCATGAGGGGAAACATCAAGTGCCTGTGCCAATGCAGCAGTAAGTTCCGCCTTCGGTTTTCTTGTTCCTGTTTCATATTGAGCTAAACGTACATCAGCACTTCGTTCAGGAAAACCGACAATCGTACCAAGATATTTTTGTGTCATTCCACGCAGAATGCGGAAAAAATGTATTCTTTCTCCAATAGCCATCATCATCGCTCCTTGTATATGTAGTGTAATCAGTATAGCAGATATGTTTAGGAGAAGTCAAGATAATACAAAACAAAAAAGTTTAATATTTTTCAAAAAACCGCTTGACACAAGCAAATATGCTTAGTATAATGAATTCGAAATTAAGCAAATAAGTTTAGAAAAGAAGGAGGGCAATCTATGGATAACAAATTTATTCGTGCCGGAGAAGTGGCACAGGAACTAAGCGTATCAAAGCCTTATGCCTATAAGTTAATTCGACAGTTGAATGAGGAATTGAAAGAAAAGGGCTTTATTACGATTGCGGGGCGTGTGAACCGCCAGTATTTCTATGAAAGGCTCTACGGAGCAGGAAAGGAGGAAAAATAATGCCGGTATTTAAGAATGAGGACAATGGAACATGGTATGTGATGGCAAGGTATGTGAACTGGAAAGGCGAGCGTAGGCAGAAATGTAAACGTGGTTTTGCTACCAAGAAAGAAGCACAGGAATGGGAGCGGATGTTCCAGTTACAGAATGCTTCTGACCTTGATATGAGTTTTGAAGCCTTTACCGAATTGTATATCCGGGATGTGAAAACACGTCTGAAGGAGAACACATGGCTGACAAAGGAGCATATCATCCGCACGAAGATACTTCCGTATTTCGGAAAGTTAAGGATTAGCGAGATTTCCACAAAAGAGATTATCACATGGCAGAATGAACTGCTTGCCTATCGGGATGAGAAGAAAAAGCCATACTCACAGACCTATCTAAAAACGCTGCACAATCAACTGTCAGCCATATTTAATCATGCGGTACGTTACTATGAGCTGCGTTCCAATCCTGCCGCAAAAGTAGGAAATATGGGAAGTGAGGAACACAAGGAAATGCTGTTTTGGACAAAAGAAGAATACAAGAAATTCTCTTTTGAAATGATGGACAAACCAGTTTCCTTTTACGCTTTTGAAATGCTCTATTGGTGCGGTATCCGAGAAGGAGAACTTCTTGCACTGACCGCAGCCGATTTCGATTTTGAGAAAGAAACCGTCAGAATCAATAAATCTTATCAGCGGCTACACGGAGAAGATGTGATTACCACACCGAAAACAAAGAAAAGCAACCGCATGATCAAAATGCCGAAGTTTCTTTGTGAGGAAATGCAGGAATATCTGAGTATGCTTTACGGATTAAAGAAGAAAGACCGTATCTTTACAGTCACAAAAAGTTATCTCCATCACGAGATGGACAGAGGGGCAAATGCCGCAGGGGTAAAGCGTATCCGCATTCACGATCTCCGTCACAGTCATATAAGTTTGCTCATTGATATGGGCTTTTCAGCGGTGGCGATTGCAGACCGTGTGGGGCATGAAAGCATTGACATCACTTACCAGTACGCTCATCTGTTCCCGTCAAAACAGACGGAAATGGCAGATAGATTAGATGATTTAGGGAAAGGAGAGGTTGAAAATGTCAGCTAAGAACAGGGATAACAAAAATCGTTGGAGAAACATTACGGTAGGGTTTCGGGTATCTCCCGAAGAAAATGAACTTATTAACAAGGCGGTTGCCTTATCGGGATTGCCAAAACAGGAATACTGTTACCGCCGCTGTTTGAATCAGGATGTGGTGGTACAGGGCAATCCGAGAGTGTATAAGGCACTCAAACTAGAACTTGATTCTGTCCTTACAGAGTTAAAAAGGATTGAAGCGGGAAACAGCGTGGATGAGGAACTGATGAATGTAATTGAACTGATTTCCATTATTCTTGGCGGTCTGAAAGGAGAGGATGAGAATGGAAAATAAAAAAGAAATGACTGCCCCGAATGTATCTGTTGGCGCAGATACGGAGCAGCCGATTCAAAAAATCGCTGAAAATAGTATATACGAGTATGAAGAAAATATCAAGAGTTTTGAGGAAATGCAAAGAGAAATGCAGTTGAGTTTAGACCCCTCTTATCTCAAAGCAGTTTCCATGAATGAACTGTTTGACACCCAGTATCAGAGCAAGCCGCCGTTAATTGACGGTCTGCTCTACCCCGGCACTTATATTTTTGCAGGTTCTCCTAAATTGGGAAAGAGTTTTCTGATGGCACAGCTTGCCTACCATGTCAGCACAGGCACACCACTTTGGAATTATACCACCCGAAAAGGAACGGTATTGTATCTTGCCCTTGAAGATGATTACCGTCGCTTGCAGGAACGTTTGTACCGGATGTTTGGAACAGAGAGTGCAGACAACCTTTTCTTCTCTGTTTCGGCTGGTCAGCTGGGAAAAGGATTGGATGAACAGCTTGCAAGGTTTGTGGCAGAGCATACGGACACGAAATTGATTATCATTGATACCCTTCAGAAAGTGCGTGAAGTTGGCGGAGATAATTATAGTTATGCAAACGATTATCAGATTATGGCAAGATTGAAAAGTTTTGCAGACGCCCACGGTCTTTGTATCCTGCTTGTACACCACACAAGGAAACAGACGGCGGATGATAAGTTTGATATGATTTCGGGGACAAGTGGACTGCTTGGTGCGGCAGACGGAGCGTTTCTCCTTCAGAAAGAAAAACGGACAGGCAATGCAGCAACTTTGGAAGTATCAGGCAGGGATCAGCAAGACCAAAAACTATACCTTGTCCGTAATACGGAAACTTTGTTGTGGGAGCTGCAAAGGGCAGAAACCGAATTGTGGAAAGAGCCGCCTGAACCTTTACTGGATGAGATTGCCGAACTTGTTATGAAGGACATTTCTTCTTGGGAAGGTTCAGCAACGGAACTGGTTTCTCTGATAAAGGTAGAAATTCAGCCCCACGTTATTACAAGAAAACTGAACATTCTTTCAGGGAGATTGTATGCAGAACATGGCATTTATTATAAGAACAACCGTACCCATGATGGAAGAAAAATACGGTTTTGGAAAGACGATACGGAAACAGCGTGACAGTTGGTGACAGTTGTGACGGTATTTTTGACAACGGGGGCAGTATTAAAATAACCGTCACAACTGTCACATACCGTCACAGAGAGGATGGGATACGATGAGAAATGTGCAAATATCACAGGAATTATTTATGCAGCTGCTCCGCTTTCATTTGATTGAAGATGAGAGTTGCGAGAAAGAAATTAAGAAGGAGTTGGAGAAAAAATTGGACAAGATGGTCATGCGTGACCTGTTTGGAAAATCAAAAACTGCACCGACAAAGGAAGAACGGGAACGGGCAAGAAAAGAATATCTGGACAGACGTGGAACTGACAAAAGCAGAGGAAAAAACTCTGATCTGGCTTGCCGGATGGGAAGAAAGTACCGTAGATAATCTGCTGTCAGTCATAGAAAAAGCAGCCCGGATACGGGCAGAGAAAAAGGGCGGATACGCCCATAAATCTAAGCATGAGTCCGAGAAGTAATCGGATTTTGTTAAACAAAAACAAGCCCTCGGCGTTTGAGAGCGAAATACACCCATCGCACAAACTTCGTTTATGCTCGGCGTATTTCGCCCTTGCAGGGGGCAAGCCGCCGATAGGCGGATAAGTTCGTAAACAGGTGCCTATGCACCTACTCACAGTAAAGCCGGCGCAAGCCGAGAAAGGAGGATGCTTATAGGCAGACATTCATTTATCAGACAAAGTAAGCTGTCCGATGTGGCAGGGCGTATTGATTATATTTCCAATCCCAAAAGGCAGGAACATCTCTATGCTACCTATCAGACGGAAGGGGCAACACCTGAGTTTTGGAAAAACCTTGCAAGAGAAAATCAGTTGGATTTTAAGGCGAGAGGAACGGCAGGGAAATGTATCGAAGGGCGTGAGTTTATTATTGCACTTCCCGAAAGTTTTGTTCAGTATAGGGCAGATGATGTGGTAAGACTTTTTACGGAAACTTTCCATAAAAGATATGGCGTGGAGTGCAGCGCAGCCCTTCATCACAACAAGACAAAGACGAATTATCATATTCATCTGGTATTCAGTGAACGGAAAATGTTGGAGCAGCCCGAAGTGAAGATTGCCACCCGAAATATGTTTTATGATGAGCAGGGAAAGCATAGACGCACGAAAAAAGAGATTTTAGACGTGCAGGGAAATATCCGAGCTGGGTGCAGTATTATCCCTAAAGGGGAAGTATATGAAAGTCATATCTTCACAAAAAAAGAGGAATGGTTTAAGAACAAAGCCTTTACCAAAGAAGTTAAAGAACTGTTTACCGATACGATTAACTGTTATGTAAAAGAAGAATCAGAAAAACTTTCTGTATTCCAACAGGGCGGTGTTTATCTGGCAATGAAGAAAATCGGAAAGAACAATCCGAAAGCGGAGGAGATAAAGGCAGACAATGCGGCAAGGCAGGAATGGAATCGGACAGTTGATGTGGCATTGGTTGAGGGTGTTCCTGAAGAAGATATTTTGAAGATTAAGCAGGAAAAAATCACAGACGAAACGCTGCAATCTATCAGGACACACGGTTGGCTGCCGGATATGTTCCGTCAGATTATCCGAGGAGCAAAAGACTTTTTACAGGAGGTGATTTTCAAATTTAAGCTGCCGCCAAGAACTGTGCCAAAGATTGACTTGCAGGAATGGAAGGATATGCAGAAGCTCATGTATGAATTACAGGGACAGTCAAGGGAGATAAAACGCACACAACAGGATATTTCTTCTTTGAAAAAGCAACTGTCAGAGTTACGAGGACTATTTAAAGGCAAAGAACGAAAATCTCTGGAAGGGAAAATTGAGCTGTTAGAGGATTTGGAAAAGCGTTTGCACAGGAGTATGGGGCGGATCGTAAAACGGGAAGGTTATCCCAATGTGCAATCCTTTCAGAAGGTTTATAACAAGGCAGAAGAACTGATTATGGAATACAATGAAGAACTGAGAGCGTGGAAAAATCAGACGAAACCGAAGAAAGAGAATCCGTTAGAACAGCCCCAAAAAGCGAGTGTACTGGAAAAATTGCACCGCTATCAGCAGGAAGGCAGGCAGCAACCGAAACGGTCAGTTAAGAAAAAATCTATGGATAGAGAACGATAAGAAAGGTGGAAACGATTATGAAGAAAACAATATTTGAAGAAATGGGCGGCATTTATATCAGACACGGGGATTATCTTATCCCCTGTCTTACCTTGCCGGAGGAAGAAGAACAGAGATTTATCGGTGTATGGGGACAAAGGCATAAACGCTATTTGAAAGAACATAAGAGAGCGGCTTATATTACTCTGCTTACAAGTGGCAGGCTGAATAGTTATCTTGCAGATATAGAAGAACAGGCACAAGAACGCTTTGAAAGGATTGTAGAGCAGATGAAACAGGCGCAGGGGGCAGGGGATTACAGAATAGTTAAAGGCAGATGATACCTTAAAATGGATAGGGAGAATGAGTAATATACAAACGTGTGCGAGGGAGATTGTGGATAATGAGATGATTTATCAATAAGAAAAGGTGTATGGTGGAAAGCAAGTCTGAAAACAAAATGATAATATTAGCTCGTATAGGCAGGATAATATGGATAAATCAAATAATCAAAAGAACTATAAACACGATAACGAATAATATCTAAACAAAATTGATTAGGCGTTGTCAGATTCGAATAACAGACAGAAAACCTCGGATGCCCATTTTACAAGGGTTTCCGAGGTTTCTTTATGCCTGTTGGATCTATTTTTTTGACGGAGTATTATTTATGCGTTAATACCGAAAAACTTCTCCATATCCTCTTCCACGGTGCCAATTCCTGCAATGCCGAAGTTCTCGACCAAGACCTTTGCAACATTCGGGCTGAGAAATGCCGGAAGTGTAGGGCCAAGGTGGATATTCTTCACACCAAGATATAAAAGAGCCAGAAGAACGATAACAGCTTTTTGCTCGTACCATGCGATATTATAGATAATTGGCAGATCGTTAATATCGTCAAGCCCAAAGACCTCTTTGAGTTTCAAGGCGATTACAGCAAGGGAATAGGAATCATTGCATTGACCTGCATCCAGAATACGCGGGATGCCATTGATATCGCCTAAAGACAACTTGTTATATTTATATTTTGCACAACCGGCAGTAAGGATGACAGCGTCCTTCGGCAGAGCCTTAGCAAATTCTGTATAGTAGTCGCGGCTCTTTGCTCGACCATCACAGCCCGCTATAACCACAAACTTTTTGATTGCACCGCTTTTTACAGCTTCTACAACTTTATCTGCCAAAGCCAGAACCTGCGCATGGGCAAATCCGCCGATGATTTCACCGGTTTCGATTTCACTCGGAGCGACACATTTTTTTGCATGCTCAATAATCGCAGAAAAATTTTTTTGTTCGCCAATTTCTCCCGGAATATGTGTACATCCCGGATATCCCGCAGCGCCGGTAGTGTAAAGTCTGTTTTTGTAACTATCCTTAGGAGGAACAATGCAGTTGGTTGTCATTAGAATAGGACCGTTAAAGGATTCAAATTCTTCTTTTTGTTTCCACCAAGCATTCCCATAATTACCAACAAAGTTAGGATATTTTTTGAAAGCGGGATAATAATGAGCTGGCAACATCTCGGAATGCGTATACACATCCACTCCAGTTCCCTGTGTCTGTTCTAACAGCATTTCCAAATCGCGCAGGTCGTGGCCGGATACCAGAATGCCGGGGTTCTTTCTGACACCGATATTTACCTTTGTAATTTCGGGGTTTCCATAGCTGTCTGTGTTAGCCTTATCCAGCATTGCCATACCGGATACTCCGTATTTTCCTGTTTCCATTGTTAGAGCAATCAGATCTTCTACACTAAGGTTGTCATTCAGCGTGGCAGCCAGTGCTTTCTGAAGAAATGCGTCAACTTCATCGTTGTCCTTCAACAGCACATTTGCGTGCTTCGAGTAAGCGGAAAGTCCCTTCAAACCGTAGGTGATTAACTCGCGCAGAGAGCGAATATCCTCGTTTTCGGTAGAAAGAACACCGACAGTTCTGGCTTTTTCTTCCCAGTTTTCAGATCCGTTCCATTTTGCGGCTTCAGGCAGAACAGTCAGATTGGTAACTTGCTTTAGCAGAACTTCCTTTTCGGTCAGTGTAGCACGGATTCTTGATTCAATGCTCTCTTTATCAAAATTTGCGTTGGTAATGGTAGTGAACAGATTCAGAGTAATCAAGTGATTGATTTTGGCAGATACCTGCTTACCTTCCTGACGCAATGCAGTCGTAATAGCCGAAATTCCTTTTGTGACATAGACCAACAGATCCTGCATGGCCGCTACATCAGGTTTCTTTCCGCATACGCCGGACATGGTGCAGCCCTTGCACCCGGCGGTTTCCTGACACTGATAGCAAAACATTTTTTGTTCCATAATATACCTCCTAAAAACTATTAAAATTTGAAATAATGTGGTTTCTTCTCAATCAAAAAAGCATATAGACGCGTTTGAATTAATCTTCCCAGGCGATTGCAGACACAGGACACGAGTCGATGGCCTCCTGTACAGCACCTTGATTTTCAGCGTTTGCTGGTTGATACGCTTCCGCCTTTCCCTGCTCGTTCATACGGAAAACTTCGTCGCAGATCCCACAGCAAAGCCCACAGCCAATGCAGAGATCCTTATCTACTTTTGTTGCTTTCATAAAATCACCTTCCTTTGTCAATTTTGCGTTTGATTAAAATACAACTACTAAAAGCATCTTGAACGCTTCCTGCCCATATACCGCATGGGGATGGCCTGCTGGCATGACAATAGATTCTCCTTCGTGCAGCAGATATTCAACGCCATCAATCGTGATTTTTCCGATACCATCCAAGCAGGTGACGAAGGCGTCCCCACCCGATTCATGGGTGCTGATCTCTTCGCCCTTTGCGAATGAGAACAGGGTAATACTTACTGCCTGGTTTTGTGTCAAAGTTTTGCTGACAACCTGCCCCTCCTGATAAGAAATTTGTTCTCTCAGCGTCAGTACTTCTGATTGAGCAATGTTTTTCATTTTTTTACTCATAGTATCTCTCCTTTTATTCCCAAATTTTACCATCCAACGAAATCGTAACAATCTGCCAAGGAATGAATTTTCCGCTTGCCTGCAACGCTTTTTTGGCAGCTAATTCCAGTCCGCCGCAGCAGGGAACTTCCATGCGTACAACCGTCACACTTTGAATGTTGTTGTTTTGAATGATCTGCGTCAGCTTTTCGCTGTAGTCTATGCTGTCAAGCTTTGGACAGCCGATAATCGTAATTTTCCCACGCATGAAATCCTCGTGCATTCTGGCATAGGCGTATGCACTGCAATCCGCTGCAATTAACAATTTTGCGCCGTCAAAATATAGTGCATTAGTCGGTACCAGTTTGATTTGGCATGGCCATTGTCCCAACTGTGATTCTGTCTGTACCCGGGCAGAAGGAGTTGTTTCTTGTGAATGTTGAATACGCTGCATTCGACTGCCGGGGCAGCCTGTATGGGGAACAGCGGCATGATTGCTTTTCGCTTTTTTCCTCATATTTTCCTGCACAGCTTTTTCATCATAGGCGGCAGCTTCTCTCTCCACAAAGGAAATTGCACCTGTCGGGCAGGTTGGCAGACAATCTCCCAAACCATCACAATAATCATCTCGCAGAAGCGTTGCTTTGCCGTTTACCATGCCGATTGCACCCTCGTGACAAGCTTCGGCACACGCACCACATCCGTTACATTTTTCTTCATCTATTTGGATAATTCTTCGAATCATTTTATACCATCCTTTCTCTTGTCTTTCTGGGCATAGTATATTATAATTAAAAATAAAAATCTGTTGTTATAACAACGAAAGGGCAAAAAATATGAAATTATCCGATATGCAGCTATTCCGTGGGTTAGAAGAAGATGACATCTCCTCGCTTTTAAGCTGTTTGAATAGTGTAAAACGCAATTATAAAAAAGGAGAAGTAATTCTTTCAGAAGGGAGTATTATAGAGAATATCGGCATTGTGCTGTCAGGCATGGCAATGATATCTTGTAACGATATTTGGGGGAATACCGGCATTTTAGGAAGTGTTGCGCCTGGTTCTGTATTTGCTGAGGTATATGCCTGTATTCCGGGACAGCCGATGCTGGTTACAGTGTCTGCCGTGGAAGATACCTCTGTGTTGTTTATGAATGTGGGACGTGTTCTGACTACCTGCACAAACGCCTGCCCTTTTCATACAAACCTTGCACGAAATCTACTGACTGTCTGTGCTCATAAAAGTCTGCAACTTTCACAAAGGATTTTGCACACCAGTTCCAAATCCATACGAGGACGATTGATGTCTTATTTTTCAGAATGCGCAAAACATGCCGGAAGTAATTCTTTTCTGATTCCATATAACCGTCAGCAGTTAGCAGATTACTTGAATGTTGACCGCAGTACTATGTGCAACGAGCTTTCTAAAATGCAGAAAGATGGCATGATTGAATACAAAAAAAATCGTATTTTGCTCAAAGACTGAGATTTAAGGAATGGTATGAATTTGAATAGGGATTGATTTTTTAAGCAAAATCGCTTATGATCTGAAATAGAATATAGTGCTATTATCCACAGTTACAGAGCAAGTGTTATCAACACCGATAACAAAATGATAACATTAGCCTGTATAGGCAGGATAATATGGATAAATCAAATAATCAAAAGAACTGTAAACACGACAGAGAATAATCTCTAAACAAAATTGATTAGTAATTGTCGAGTTTGAATGATGTCACAGGCCGAAAAAAGCCAGTAATACCGGGCTTTTTCAGCGCTTAACTCCCGCTATGGCAACGATTTGGCAACACTTTTCATTATTCCATCAAAAAGGGACTATCTGATTTCCAAAATCAGATAGTCCCTTTTTTGTTATCTGTCGGGCTTTGTGCGCTTCTTCAAACCCTCTGCAAGGGGATTATGGCCGGGGGCGGGAGAGCAACGAGCGTCTGCCTGACCGCTTGCAGAAAATGAAGATGGAGAACAAGGCCCTGCGGCATATCTGCGCCGAATATGAGCGGGTCAAGCGGGCCTTTGGATCGCAGGAGGCAGAGGCGGCGGTGGAGGCCGCCAAATAGCGGGAACAGGCGTAGTAAGCCCGGAAACGGCCCCGGCGCTATTTCGGCCGGGAGGAGCGGTAAAAAAGTAGATTTATGCAAAGTCTTGTGATACACTATTCTGAAACAACAGGATGACAAATCAAGATCGTTTTAGTGCGTCTTAGGCGGATAAGACGTACTGGATAAATTGGAAGTTGAAGGGGGACTGGTAAGCTAAATGGATTATAAAATAATCAGGCTAATAGATAGGCCAGAAATAAAAGAACAAGCAGCACAATGGTTTCATGAAAAATGGGATATTCCATTAAAAGCATATATGGAAAGTATGGAAGATTGTTTGATAGGGATAAAATCAGTTCCGCAATGGTATCTGGCAATGGAGGATAATAGAATTATTGGCGGTGTGGGAGTAATTGAGAATGACTTTCACGATAGAAAAGACCTTACTCCAAATATTTGTGCAGTATATGTGGAAGAAGATAAGCGTTGTAACGGAATAGCGGGTGCTTTGTTAAACTATGTATGTGTTGATATGAAAGAAAAAGGAATTGACACTTTATATCTTATAACAGAGCACGCCTCTTTTTATGAACGTTATGGCTGGAATTTCCTTTGCATGGCTCAGGGAGATGGGGAGCCTGGTATGACAAGAATATATATTCACAGAGAGTGACAACTTTCGTTTTATCGAGGTGATTTACCTGCGTCTTATTGGATTAAGGCGTACTTGCATAACTGGGAAAGTAGCAAAGCCAGCCGAGCCAGTCAACGGTCAAGATAAACGGCGCTTACAGCGCCGCCGTTGACAGTTTCGCCCGTCTTTGCTGATGGGGAATCAAGACAGGCAAGCCTCAAGGGTGCTCGCCCGCCTCCTCCAATTTTGGACGAGGGATGGCGATCGGAATTTAGGCCTTCTATCAGCAAAGTACGCAGGCCCCATGAAAGCAAACACTCGAAAAGGCCCATGAATACAGACTTTATGGACGCGTCTTAGCCGAATAGCACAAGTGGTTTGACTTAGCGCAGGAGGAGAATATCATGATTCGACAATTAAGCGGTTTTCTTACAAAGCCGCAAATATATGCTTCTAGCACTGGAGAGTTCTGGAATGATACGCATATATCCAAAGGGATGCTGGCGGCACATCTCGAGCCCAAGGAGGATGCGGCAACCCGAAAGCATGAATTTCTTGACCGGTCGGTTCAATGGATTTCTAAAATTGCACCGCCAGCCCAATATAAGTCCTTACTGGATTTGGGGTGTGGCCCCGGCCTTTATGCGCAGAGGTTTCACGAGGCCGGATATTGTGTCACAGGCGTGGATTTTTCCAGGCGCTCGATTGAATATGCAAAAGAACAGGCGATACAGCAAAACCGCGCTGTTGAGTACCATTATCAAAATTATCTGACGATTGATTACAAAAATCAATTTGATGTCGTCACGTTGATCTACTGCGATTATGCCGTGTTGCCGATAGCGGACAGGCTTCTTTTATTAAATAAGATTTATAAGGCGTTGAGACAAAACGGAAAGTTTATCGTTGATGTTTTTACGCCACGTATGAGAAAAAATGAAAGCCGTACTTGGCAATGCTGCGAAGAAGGCGGTTTTTGGTGTGAGAAGCCGCATATCTGTTTGGAGTCTGTATATCAATACGATGATGAGGACGCCACAGAGCTTCGCCAATGTGTTGTTTTGACCGACGAATCGATACATTGCTACAATATATGGGATCATTTCTTCTCCAAAGAAAAGCTGTTATCGGAAATTCAAACCGCAGGCTTCAACAGCTTTGAATTCTATGGTGACGTAGCAGGAAAGCAATTATCGGATAATAGCGAAACGATTTGTGGCGTTTTTACAAAGTAGGTTTTACGATGCTTTATTGAATGAGGATGTACTCGACAAATGTTTATTTGATGAGGGGAGAAGATGATAACAGGATACTATTGTACAAATGTTTTTTCTGAGCAAACGAAGCGAAAAAACTTCTAAAGGCGCATAAAAATGCCATATTAACATTAACCCCCGTACTGGCGGAATTTGTCAGTGCGGGGGTTTTGTTGTTCTTTAGCTGAATTCGGTTTCGGTAATTGTGATGGCAAACACATTGTAGTGCGGCATATCAGCCGAATTATAATGCCTGCTGAGTACGGGACATTCATTAAGCATTCGCTGTTTGATTGCAATATCGCAGCACTCTGTGGCAACCCCACTTACTCTAACCCACCTACGAGTTCCTGGCTTCAAGGCTAAAATCTGCATATTGGCATTACGCCTGAGCTGCTTATAAACAGCTTTTGTGTCGGCGGTAGCGATATATAGTTTATCCTTGTATTCCATTATCGCACCGAAAGGTCTGCCCGCCGGAAAATTATTGTTGACAGTTAAAACAAAGAACGTACCGCATTTTTTTATAAAATCGTATGCTTTGCTCATTGATGTTCCCTTTCTGAGATTAGTCGATTGGCTTACCTTACAATCTGCTTTCCGCTATCTTAAATTACACAGTTGGATTTTATGACTTGTGCAGCAACACTTGGCCGCTGAAGCAGGAAATGTTTATACATGCTTGCCAAATTCTCTTGCTTCTTCGAGCTTCGGGTTTCCTTTGATATCGCCAACATTGAATACACCTCCGCAAAGGACTTTGCCTTTATCAGCCCAACCGAGATGCTTCATAAGGTTATCATACCAATAAAGAGTTTCTTCAAAACCGTTCCCTTCAGCCGCCATAATCAAGGCACATTCTTTAATTGGGTTAGCGTAGTTTTCGTTGCATTCAGCGACAGCAAAAAGACGATCAAAAGCGACTTTAAGTTGGCCGCTGACCGCCCAATAATAAAGCGGAGAAGCAAGAACTACCAAGTCGGTTTCCTTATATGCCGGATAGATTTTTTCCATATCGTCTTTCTGTACGCAAGGACTGCTGCAGTCTTTACCGCCGCCACAGCATCCAAGACAAGGATGGATATTCATTTTCTGCAAGTCGAAGCAGGTAACAGTGTGACCTGCACTTTCAGCACCTTCGGTGAATGCTTTGACCAGTTCGGCGGTATTGCCCTTGGCACGAGGGCTGCCGTTTAACACTATTATTTTTTTGCTCATAACAAGTACCTCCAACGAATATTGACATGTCCATTTGGCTGTACTATAATTGTAGCGTGCACAAGAAAAAGTACAAGTACTGTCTTAAAAGATAGTGATAAGGTAAAAAAGTATGATAAAAGATTATATTGAAAATGCGAATTTTGAGGATACAGGGTTTAGTTATACAATGTCTCTTATAAACGGAAAGCACAAAATGGTAATACTCTATTGCCTTATGGAATTTGCACCTGTTAGGTTTAATGAAATGCGCAGATACCTAAAAACCGTTACCGACAAAACATTGAGTTCGAATTTAAAAGAGCTGGAAGCAGACGGTTTAATTGTTCGTAAAGAATACCCACAAATACCACCTAAGGTTGAGTACAGCCTGTCTGAAAAGGGCTCTTCTCTTATGGTAATACTCGATCAGCTTTGTGTTTGGGGTATGGAGAATAGACCCCCGAAAGAGGAAAAATAAGAGGAGAAACAGGAATGGAAATAAAGCGGGTTGAAAAAAACAATATAGTTTGTGCTGTCGTTCAGAGCAATGATGTGGTGATTTCTGACCCTCAATCTGCGCTGGAGGTGTTGATGACGGCAAACTATGAAATTGGGACAAACAAGATCGTGATTGATAAAAAATTGGTGGCAGAGGACTTTTTTATTCTCAGCACGGGGCTTGCTGGAGAAATTCTGCAAAAATACATCAATTATGGCGGGCGGATAGCAATATTCGGGGACTATTCACGCTATACAAGCAAACCCCTGCATGATTTCATGTACGAAAGCAATAAGGGAAAAGATGTATTCTTTGCTGCGACGGAAAGCGAAGCCATTGATAAGCTTACTTGTTAAAGCCCGGCTTGTTGAGGGGCCAGCAATTCCGGTGCGGGCCGCCATGGGCCGAAAGGCGCCCCGCGCTTTTGGACAGCGCCGCGCTGCGGGATGGCATCACGGTGGCCGCGGTGGTGGAGGATTTCAGGATGTATATGGACTATTTCAACCTGCGGTTCAAGGATGTGCTGGCGGGCATCCATTCCCCGGAGCAGGCCCTGCGCGAACATGAGGAAAGGTGTCACCGGCAGCTGGGCATCCTGCTGTACGGTGTGTTGGGTGATCGGGATGAAAACAGATAAAAGCGCCGCCAGTGAACCGCTGCTGTGCTCGGTGAAGCCGTCGAAAGCAATTGTCAAGCTTGCAGTGCCGGCCACGCTGGCGCTGCTGGCAAAAGCAGTTTATAACATTGTAGACACGGCATACATCGGCATGCTGGACAGCGATATCGCCCTTGCGGCGGTGGGCGTGACCCTGCCGCTGCTGCTCATTATGGTTTCGGTGGAAAACATTTTTGCGGCGGGGGCGTCGGTGCTGGCCGGCCGCCAGTTGGGCGCGGGTGACAAGGAGGGGGCCAGCCGCACCGTGACGACCATTGTTGCTCTTTCGATGCTGATCGGCGTGGGACTGTGCATTTTTGGAATGCTTTTCATGGAGCCGCTGCTGCGGACCTTTGGCGCTTCGGACACGGTTCTGCCCCAAGCGAAGGACTACGCCTTTTGGATGTTTATTGCGGCCCTGTTCAATCTGCCCGCACAAAGCCTCAACTGCGCGGCCCGCGCGGAGTCTTCGGTCAGGATATCCTCCATCGCAGTTATTACCGGCGCGGCGTTGAACGTGGCGCTGGACCCGGTGTTCATGTTTTCGTGGGGGCTTGACATGGGCGTGGAGGGGGCATCGCTTGCCACAACGGTTTCCCAGCTTGCCACCTATGGAATCCTGCTGTGGTTCTATCTGGGGGGACGCTCGGTCATCAAAATCAAGCCCCGGTATTTCCAGTGTTCCGGCAAGCTGGTGTGGGCGGTTGTGTCCATTGGAATCCCGACGGCGGTCATTCAAATCTGCCTTGCGCTGGCAACCTCGCTGACCAATATCGCCGCAAAGCCTTTGCCGGATTCCGATCTGATTATCGCGGCTTACGGTGTGGTACAGCGGTTGATTCTGATCGGCTGCTATGTGGTCATGGGCTTTATGCAGGGGTATCAGCCGGTGGCCGCTTATGCCTTTGGCGCGAAAAATGAAGAGCGGTTTCACCAGTCGGCCCGGTTTGCCCTGCGGGGCGCGCTGCTGCTCACCGTGGCGGTGGCAGCGGCCTACATTGCGCTGGCCCAGCCGCTGATCCTACTTTTTAACCGCAATCCGGCGGTGGTAGAGCTGGGCAAATGGCTGCTGATCTCGCAGGTGGCGCTGTACCCGGCATTCGGGCTGTGCTACATGATGACCATTACCTTTCAGACCATTGGCTCGTCTAAAATGGGGCTGTTTTTGTCCCTGATCCGCCAAGGGCTGTTCTATGTGCCGTTTATTCTGGTGCTGCCGCGGGTTTTCGGTGTGCCCGGCATCTGCTTTTCGCAGCCGGCCGCCGATCTTCTGACAATCCTGATCTGCGCTTTGCTGATCAAGCCCATGAAGCGGATGGCGTCGGGAAATATGGCGGCGGGGGAACGTGCGCCCAACGAGGCGGAGAGCGAGAGGCGGGGCGAAACAGGAGGTTGACAAAACGCCCGGAGAGGAGAGGGCAAAACAGCGTTCAAGGCGAGCGGAAAGGAAGCTTGCAGAGGGGAAAAAGCCGGGAATGCCGGGCTTTGCGGGCTGCTGCCTTTTTGCTGCGGCGGGTTTGCGGAACGTTTCGGAGTTTTTCAAAAGGGCTGCCTGATTTTGGGGATCGGGCGGCCCTTTTTTTGATCGCCCGCCGTGGACACCTTGTTGCTATTTGGTACGGACTTTGCTATACTAAAGAATAAATATGGATGTGAACAATTGCGCGCCCGCGCATAAGATAGGATGGCGGCTGAAGAGCGAAAACAAAGACAGGCCGGATCCTTTTGGCATCAGACGGCGGCCCAGGCGCTGGCAGAACAGCAGGCTCCCGAAGGGGAATTGCAAGGGGGAACAGATGTGCAGAGAATGCTGAAAAAGCTGAGCCGGGAGGAGGAAGCGATTCTGAACCTCATCCCCGGCGGGGTCATGCAATGCAGGAATGACGGCCGGTACACCATCGTTGAGATGAACGAGGGGTTTCTTGGCATGTTCGGATTTACAAAGGAGGAACTGGCGGAACAATTTCAAAACCAGTTTCTTGCGATGATCCACCCGGCGGACCGGCAGAATTTTTTGATGGAGGTGGATCGGCAGCTGAACCGGGGCGACCGGCTTTCGCTCAGTTACCGCGTCCTGTGCAGGGACGGCAGCTACAAATGGACCGCCAGCAGCGCCAAGCTGTTTGGGAATGAGCGGGAAGAACGGTTTTTCTGCATTTTTCTGGATCTTACCGAGGTGCGGGATGCGCAGGAAAAGCTGCGCCTTTCGCTGGAGCACCTGGAGATCATTATGAACCAGTCCTCCGACATTATTTTTGAGTGGGATTTTGCTGCGGACACCATCGCCTATTCCCCCAATTGGCTGGAAAAGTTTGGATACCCGCCGCATTATGACGGCAGCCTGCCGAAGGAGGAGCTTTTTTGCCATTTTCACCCCGAGGATGTGGAGCCCATGGCGGAATTGATGCGGGAAGCCAAAAAGGGCGTGGCGAATGCGGTTGTGGACGTGCGCATCCGCAATGCGAAGGATCAATACATTTGGTGCCGGATCCGGGCCGCCACCCAGTACAGCGCAGAGCAGCGGCCGCTTCGGGCGGTGGGCACGATCTCTGACATCGACGAGGAGAAACGGCTGGTGGAGGACCTGCGCAGGCGGGCGGAGCTGGACGCCTTGACCGGGCTGTACAACCACGCCGAGACAGAGCGGCGGGCGGGGCTGTATCTGGAGGGCAGGCCGGAAACCATTTGCGCCATGTTTATTATTGACGTGGATAATTTTAAGCAGGTAAACGACGGCCAGGGGCACCTGTTTGGGGATGCGGTGCTGGCCGAGCTGGCGGCCGGCATGAAGAAGCTGACCCGGAAATCGGATGTGATTGGCCGGATCGGCGGGGACGAGTTCGCCATATTCCTGAAGGACGTTCCCTCTGCCCAGGTGGCCGAGGAAAAGGCCTTGAAGCTTTTGGATCTCTTCCAGCACCTGTTCCAGGGCGAAAAGCAGCCCGTGGAGGTGACCTGCAGCATCGGCCTTGCCGTTTACCCGTGGGACGGCAGGGATTACCAGGCGCTGTATCACTGCGCCGACCTGGCCCTGTATCAGGCCAAAAGCCAGGGAAAGAACCAGTACGCCCGGTTTGACGAGAAACGCATGGGGGCGATGGATCGGATCGGCTATTCCTCGTTGGGGGCGGCCATTGATTCCGACCAGAACACAAGCGGGGGCAACCTGGTGAACTATGTGTTCCAGATCCTGTATGACACCGCCGACATCGACGCCGCCGTGGACGCGATTTTGGAGATTGTGGGCAGGCGGTTTGATGTGAGCCGGGCCTACGTGTTCGAGAACAGCGCAAGCGGCGAATATACCGACAACACCCACGAGTGGTGCAACGAGGGGATTCTGCCGCAGAAGGCGCTTTTGCAGCATTACCCTTATGAAAAGGTCCAGGGTTACGAGGAGCTGTTCCGGGACAACGCGGTTTTTTACTGCCGGGACGTGCATTCCCTCACCCCGGCCCAGACCGCACTTTTTGAAAGCCAGGGCATTTGCTCCACCCTTCAATGCGCGCTGTATCATGGCAAGCGGTTCTGCGGCTTCATCGGCTTTGATGAGTGTACCGGCCTGCGGATGTGGAACAAAGAGGAGATCGGGATGCTCTCGCTGGTGGCCCAGCTTGTGACCACGTTCCTTTTGAAAAAGCGCGAGGCGGACCGCAACGAGCAGATTATGGTTCAGCTCAACACGATCCTGGACATGCAGGACGCGTATATTTACGCCATCCGCAAAGAGAATTATGAGCTGTTGTATCTGAACCAGAAAACGCTTCAGCTAGACCCTGGCGCAAGGGTCGGCATGACCTGCCACAGAGCATTTTTTGGCAGGGAGCTTCCCTGCGAGACCTGCCCGCTGCGCGGTGCCACGGAGGTGTATAACCCCCAGTACGGCGTTTGGGCCCGGGTGCGGTACTCGGCAATGAAGTGGGGGGACAGCGACGCGTATCTGATCAACTGTGCCGACATTACAGAGTACAAGCGGCTGCAGGGCTCGTGAAAAATGACCCAATAAAAGCCCCGTGGAGCCTCCACGGGGCTTTTGATCATTCAGGCGCCGCCTGCATTGGGAAGAAGCAAGGCGTTTGCGCCGGGGATGCCGAGCAGGGACAGAAGCTCCACGGTCCGCAGGAGCTCGCTGACGGCAAGCTCCTCCACAACCGCCGAGAAGCGGGAAGCGTCCTCTTTTTCCACGGCCCCGATCAGAGCGTCAAAATAGGGATCGTACAGGGCGTTGATCTGCGCCTGGCTGCCCTCCATGCCGCGGAGCGCATAGGCCCAGAAAAACTGCCGCCGCAGCTCGGAGTAAACGGTGCGTATGGCCTGGTAAGGGGCGTTCTGCGCGAGAAAATCCAGCAGAAAATAGGACAGGACCTCGCCCCGGCGCCACTGTTTACGCGCTTTCAGCTCCCCGCACAGCCTGCCTGCCGTATCGGCCCCGGGAGAAGAGAGTGTGAGCAGGGAGACTTCCCTGCAGGACAAAGCGAAGATCTGGAGGCTCTCCGCCATATCCAAAAGCCGCCGCTGGAGAGCGGGGTTGGAAAAATCGCTGTTCTCGGTGGCTTTGTGGAGCGGCAGGACCCGTGTGCCCACATATTGGGCGGAGCGTATGGCCCCAACGCTGCCAAGAAGGGAGAGGGCCCTGCGGACCGTGCTCACCGAAACGCCTTTTTGCGATGCGAGCTCCGCCTGGGAGGGGAGCAGGCTTCCGGCGGGATATACCCCCCGGCTGATGGAGATGAGAAGTTCCATGGCGAGGGAATAGCAAAGCTGATCGCTTTTTTGATAGGAGCTCCAGGTAAAGGAGATTTCCCCTTCCGGGGAGGGCGGGGTGATCCTGGAGGCATAGAACCGATCCAGGGCCAGGGAGAGCTTGTCGATGGAGCGGTCCATCACAGCGCGCAGCGCGGGCCAGTCTTTGCTGCGGCAAAGGGCCAGCACCTGCGGAAGATAATCGGCAAATTGATCGAAATACTGCAGGTTTTCTTTGATGCTGAAAAAGGGGGCGTGCAAAAACAGAAAGGTCTGCCGGGTGAGGCGCATGAGGAGGCTGTTCCCGAGAACGCTGTATTTTTGATTGAGGTGCTCCAGCATGGCGTAGGGAGCCGCCACGTGCTCCGCCCCCGCAAGCGCTTCGATTGCCAGCAGCGTTTCGGAACAGGCGCTTTTCAGCCCGACCCACTGCACATTGCCGAACAAAGGGCGCAGGGACTTCCCGAGATCGGTCATGGCTGTTCTGCGCGCCGAAAAAAACGCCTGGAGGAACTGCTCTGTTTCCTGGCTGGTGTAATTAGCTTTTACCGTGGCGCCCACGTTTTTCGAAAGGGAAATATAGCCCTGTTCCTTGAGCTTCAGGTATGCGCAGCGGGCCGTGGCAACCGACACATGAAGCTGCGCGCTGGTCTCCTCTATGGTGGGGAGCTTCTCGGCGCAGCGGTAGGCGCCGAAGCGTATTTGGGTAAGTAAAACGCTGTAAACCACGTCGTGCAGGTTGGGACTGTTTTTCAAAATGAGATCCTCCGTTTGCCCTGGGAATTTGACCGGCAACAGGTTTAGTATACCATTTTTTGCCCCGGGTTTCCACAGGCCCGGTATTCCCGCTGAAAGGTTGCTATTTTTGTTTGTATTTGCTATAATTCGAAATATATATGCATGTGAACAATTACGGCTTGCGGCGGGGCAAATGACCTGCGAAGCATGGCGGAAAAATGCGCATTTGACGGGGCGGTGCAAGGCCGCGTGAAGGCCGCTGGAAAAATAAGCGATCGGGCAGCAGGAAGCCGAACAGAGTAGGTGTGCGGCCGGGAAATAAGGAGTTTGGATCAATGCAAAAAGCTGTGGAACTGAAAAAAGGGCCTGTGCTCCGAAGCCGGCAGATCAGCGCGGTCAGCACGGGGCTGCTGATCCTGCTGATGGTCTGCTACCTGGTGATGACCATCCGCAACTCCGCCAGCCTGGCGGCACAGACCGAGATCATTTCGAACCACCCCTTTGAGGTGGTGATTTCGGCCGGGGACGTGAAGCTCTATGTATCGGAGATGAGCTTGCGGACCGGGCGGCTGGTTCGCCATTTCAGCGCCGAGGATGTGGAATTTGCCAGGGCCAACTTGGAGGAACTTGACCGCTCGCTGGAGGAGCCGGTGAAGAGGATCGGGGAGCTGTATCTGGGCGAGGCGAAAGACGTAGAGGCGCTGAAGGATACGCTGGCGCTTTTGCGGGCGGAGCAGGCGGAGTATCTGGCGTTTTGTGGCCGGCCGGACACCACAGCGGAAGAGATTGAGAATTACGCACAGGAGCGCCTGCAGCCCTTTTACGACGAGGCCCTTCATCAGACAGAGGCGATCATCTCTGTGGCCCAGGAGAAAAAGGTGGGCTACGGCGAAACCGCAGAGGCGCTGCGGCGGACCAGCCTGATCGCTTCCGCCTTACTTATGGGCCTGATGGTGGCCGTGCTGCTGGTTTCCCAATATGTGCTTCACCGCCAGCGAAAGGAACTGATCTACCGCAGCAAGCTGTTTGACAGCCTGTCGCTGAGCATCGACGACGCGTTCATCATCCGGGACGCGGGGACCGGTGTGATCGGTTACCGGGGGCTCAACCTGGAACGGATTTTGGGGATCCCAATGGCGGACGTGGAAAGCCTTTACCGGGGCCTGAGCGAGGAGGACGCGCAGGCGCTTCGGCAGGGGGTGAGCGATCCCCGGTTTGCATCGCCCCTTGAAAGGCTGGTGGAATACACAAAGCCCAACCAGGAAAAGCGCTGGATGCTGATTCGGGTCTACCGGGTGGAGGACCTGAACGCCCCGCAGCTCATCACCGTGTTTTCGGACCGCACAGAGGAGGTGCGCTCGCGCCAGGTGCTGCAGGAGGCCATGCTGACCGCGGAGCGCGCCAACACGGCGAAGAGCGATTTTTTGTCGCGCATGAGCCATGAGATCCGCACCCCGCTGAACGCCATCATCGGCATGACCACCATTGCGGCGGCCTCGGTGAAAGACCCCGCGCGGGTGGAGGACTGCCTGGCGAAGATCACCTTTTCCTCCAAGCACCTGCTCATGCTGATCAACGACGTGCTGGATATGTCCAAGATCGAGAGCAGCAAAATGGTGCTGCAGAACGAACCCTTTGACATCTTTGAGGTCGTGAACGGGTTCGTGTCCACCGTGTATGCCCAGGCAAAAGCAAGGGGGATCGGGTTCAGCGAGGCCATGGAGGGCTTTGGGGAGGATACCGTGTTTGTTGGGGATTCCCTGCGGCTCAACCAGATCCTTTTAAACCTGAGCTCCAACGCGGTGAAGTTCACCGCGCCGGGCGGAAGCATCCGGCTGGCCGTTTCGCGGCATAAGGGCGGAAGCAGGACCGAGATCCTTCGGTTTATCCTGTCTGACACGGGGATCGGCATGACGCAGGAGGCTGTGGAGCGCATTTTCCAGCCCTTTGAACAGGCCGACGCCTCCATAGCGAAGCGCTATGGGGGCACGGGGCTGGGCATGTCGATCACAAAAAACCTGATCGCCCTGATGGGCGGCCAGATCCAGGTGGAGAGCGAGCCCGGCGTGGGAACCACCTGCATTGTGGACCTGCCGTTCCAAAAAGGGGAGGGGAGCGGCGTGCCCGAGCCGGATTTTGAGCAGCAGGGGCTGCGGGCGCTGATCGTGGACGACGAGCGGCAGGTGTGCGAGCAGACCGCGGCGCTGTTGGGAAAGATCAAGATCAATGCGGAATGGCGCCTGCGGGGCGCAGAAGGCGTGGAGCGGGTAAAGCAGGCGCACCGGGAGGGAAGGGACATTGACCTGTGCCTTGTGGATTGGAAGATGCCGGATATGGACGGTGTGGAGGTGACCCGCCGCATCCGCCGGGAGGTGGGCAACGACGTGCCCATTGTGATGATCTCGGCCTATGATATTTCGGAGGTGGAGCAAGAGGCGCGGGCCGCGGGCGTGAACGGTTTTTTGCCCAAGCCCCTGTACCGCTCCTCGGTGTATGCCGCCATCAAGGCGGCGCTGGAACACAAGGGGCAGCCGGCCGGGCCTTGGGAGGAAAAACCCGAGGGCAAGGCGCTGGCGGGCCTGCGCCTGCTGATGGCGGAGGACAACGCCCTGAACCAGGAGATCGCAGCGACGCTGCTGCGCATGAACGGGGCCGAAGTGGACTGCGTGCAGAACGGCCAGGAGGCGCTGGAGGCCTTTCTTGCCAGCCGGCCCGGTGAGTACGACGCCATTTTGATGGACGTGCAGATGCCCGTGATGGATGGCCACGAGGCCGCGCGGAGCATTCGCGCGTCCGGCCACCCGCTGGCGCTTTCGATCCCCATCATTGCCACCACGGCCAACGCGTTCAGCGACGACATTTCCGCGGCGCTGGCTGCCGGGATGAACGCGCATGTGAGCAAGCCGCTGGACATGGCGCAGCTTTGCAAAACGCTCTCGGACTGCATCCGCAGGTCCGCCCCCTGAACCGGGGCAGGCCCCGGCTGCAACAATAAAAGCATATGGCGGCAGATAAAGCCGCGATGAAAAGCCCTTGGCTGTGTGACCCACAGCCAAGGGCTTTTACCGTTTATTCGGGCACAGGGGGAGGGCTGTGCGCCGGCAGAGGGGGGCGGCGGCTGCAAAAGGGGAAAAATGCCGGAGCTGGCTGCGGTTTTGGGGCGGGTCTGTTGCAAAGTGAGAAACTTTGACTTATAATAATCTGGATAAGGTTCCAAGATGGAGCGACCGATAAGCGGAGCAGGGCGGCCGGGAGCTGCCCGCGCCCGGCCGCACAAAAAATGGAGCCGGCTTTCCGGGGAAAGGCTTGCGGACCGGCCCGCCGCCCGGAACAAGCTGCCGGGGAAAAAGAGAGGAGAACGCGATGAAGCGCACGATCACCATAGGGTTGGCAGGGCTGCTGTGCGCGGCCCAACTTCTTTTGCCCCTGACAGGCTGCAGCCGGCAGGCGCCCCGGGAAAAAACCGTGATAAAAATACTTTATACCAACAATTTCAAACAGGTGGAGGAGTTGGTGGAGACCGCCTATGCGGATATTGACCTGCAGGCGGAGCTGTCGCTCTATCCCAGCGAGCAGCTTCGCCGTTTGGACCGGGGCGTGGGACCGGACCTGGTGATTGCGGCGCAGCCTGACTCGAATTTGGTGAAAAAGCATTTGCTGGATATCAGCGACACAAAAGCCAGCGCCGCCTATGACGGCACGATTATGAATGCCTGGAAGACAGACGGAAAAACCTATTTGATCCCGCTGCCGGGCGTGTACAGCGGATATGTGATCAATGAAACGCTGTTTGAGCAGGCCGGCCTGCCGCTGCCCGCCAATAACACAGAGCTTGTGGCCGCGCTTTCCGAATTGAAGGAAAAAGGGCTTGGCGTGGGGGAGGACGGCGTTGGTTTTTCCATTATGAGCGATTACAATACCGCGGTGGGCCTGTTCTATGTTGGAAACATGGTGCCTGATTTCTTGGGGACGGTGGAGGGTGTAAAATGGCTGGCGGATTTTAAAAACAGACAGGCGACCTTTGCCGGCACTTGGGAACAGAGCTTTGCTTTGTCGGACGCGCTGATTGAAGCCGGGGTTATGGACCCCGCCGATACAGCCCACCAGCGCAACATCGTGCTCTGCAAAAAGCGCCTGAGCAATGGGACCCTAGCGGCCGCTTTTGGAGATTCCGCACTGTATTATGAGTGCATTGCCGGAAATCAGCAAGCGGTAAGGGAGGGCAGCGCAGAGGCATATACCTACCGGATGCTCCCGCTTTTCAGCGACAAGGGAAATGAACCCTGGTTTTTGTTCTCGCCTTCCGCCCTGATGGGCATAAACAATTCCATCAGTGAAGAAAAGCAGAACGCCTGCAAACGCATTCTGGAATTGCTTTCGACGCCGGAGGGGCAGGAGGCTTTGATTGCGGATCTGGGGGGCGGCAAGTCCTGCCTGACGGATTATCAGCAGCAGGAAGATCTGATTCCGCGGGGCATTGAAGGGTATGTGGAATCGGGATATATTTACAATGTTTTATTCCCCAGCAAAACTGTGGAATACCTGGGCGGTTACGTGAGAAATATTCTGGCCGGAAAATGCCGGGTGGAGGAAGCACTGCAGGCGATCGACCGGTTTTATTATGAGGGAACGGACGAGTCCTCTTATGATTTCAGCGTGATCGGAAGGGTAAACCAGGATCTTTTACTTGAGGATTTTAATGTTCGCCAGAGAGAAACGGAGCTTGGCAATTTTGTAGCGGACTGTGTTGCCGAGGCTTCCGGCGCGCCCATTGCCGTGGTCAACGGCGGAGGAATCCGGGCCAGTTTTTACGAGGGCGTGGTGTATGGCGGGGATATTGCGGCGGTGTGCCCCTTTGACAACCAGATCGTTGTATTGGAAATGAAGGGGCAGACCCTGTGGGAGATGCTGGAAAACGGCGTGTCCACCTGCACGGAAGAGTTCCCCGGCGGACGGTTTTTACAGGTTTCGGGGATGGAGTATGCCTTTGACAGCGGCAGGCCTGCCGGCAGCCGGCTTGTGAGCGCGGCAATGCCGGATGGAACGGCCCTGGACCCAAACGCAAGCTACCGGGTTGCGGTGACGGATTATATGGCCGGTTCCAAAACCTATGCCGAGGGCAACGGGGACGGGTATGCGATGCTCAACTATTACGACGACGCCGCCCCGAAGGGGAATGTGACGCTGGTAAAGGAAACCGGGCTGACCTACCGGGACGCCCTGGCGCAGTATTTTGAACGGCACCAGGACGCCGCCGTGGAGCGGAAGCTGGAAGGAAGGATCACGGACCTGGCGCAGGCCAGTTGAGAAAGCCTTGTTTGCGGAAAGGACGGGGGAGCTTGAAACCTTTTGAAAAAAAGAATAAAAAGCACGGGATGCGGCTTTTTGTTTTCGTGCTGCTTGTGATCGTCGCCATCCTTTGCGTGGCTGCCGCCGGGATATACACAGGCGTGTCCGAACGCACGGTGACCAATATCAGCGGGGTTTACCTGCAGGAGATGACCACACAGATCCGCAGCCACTTCCAGACCAACCTGGACAGCCAGTTTTCCCAAATCCGCACCATCACAAACGCGCTGGCTGAAAATGATTTAAAGGATGAAGAAAGCCTGCGGCGTTTTTTGGAGCAGGCGCAGGCAAGCAACGCGTTCCCCCACATCGCGTTCATCAGCGACAGGGGGATCGCCTATTCGGCCGAAGGCGCGGCCCCGGCAATGTCGAAAATTTCCGGCCTGGACACCTTGCTGACGGGCGCCGGGAAAATAGTTTCCGTAAACGAAACCATTTGGGAAAGCGGGACAATCCTGCTGGGGGCCACAATCACGCCCGTGCCGTTTCAGCAGGGGGAGTTGGTGGCCGTGATCGTGGGAATCCACACTTCCGACATTGGCGCAAGGCTGGGGATGGACAGCAGGACGGAAACAAACTCTTACACCAATATTGTGACCCGAAACGGGGACTTTGTGATCAAAAGCCCCTTTTCGGAGGACGTGATCCATGGAAGCAATTTGTTTACGGTGTATGAACAGCAGGCAAGCTTTGACGAGGGATACGATTTTGAGACCTTCCGCGCCGCTGTTGAGGCGGGTGAAAGCGGGCTGACGCTGCTGAGTGTGGGCGCGCACCATGTGTATCTTTATTACATGCCCATCCAGGGGACGAACTGGTATATGGTGACCAGCATGGCGTACGAAACGGTCAACGCCCAAATTGTGTATTTGAGCCAGTTTATGGCGGCTGTGGGCGTGGGAATCTTTTTTATTGTGTTCGCCACGGCGCTTGCTTTTTTTCTGATCTTAAGGCGCAGCGAAAAGCGCAGCAACGCGCTGCTGATGATGGAAAAGGAACGGGCAGAGGCTGCAAATCATGCGAAAAGCGATTTTCTTTCGCAGATGTCGCACGAGATCCGCACACCGCTCAACGGCATCATGGGAATGGCCGAGCTGGGAAAGAACCATATCGGGGAGCCCGACCGGATGCGAAACTGCCTGGATAAGATCACGCTTTCGTCCACGCATCTGCTGGCTTTGATCAACGATATCCTGGATATGTCGAAAATTGAGAGCGGGAAGATCGAGCTGCACCCCGAACGGTTTGATTTGGGGCTGCTGCTGCGGGCGCTGATCACCGTGTTCCATGTGCAGGCGATCCGCAGGCAGATCGAGTTTCAAATTTTTCTTTGCGGCGAGGTCACGGAATATCTGGTGGGCGACGCGCTTCGGCTGAACCAGATCCTGACCAACCTGCTTTCCAACGCGCTGAAGTTTACGCCCGAGGGGGGGCAGGTGAACCTGACCGTTGAGGAGCTGCGGAGGGACGGGAGCAGGATCTGGCTGCGCTTTGAAGTAAAGGATACCGGCCGGGGGATCGCCCCGGAAAATCTGGGCCGTATCTTTGAGCCCTTTACACAGGAGGACAGCGGGATTGTGCGGCAATACGGCGGCACCGGGCTGGGCCTGCCCATCACAAAAAATTTTGCGGAGATGATGGGCGGTTCGATCGCCGCGCAAAGCGAGGTGGGGGTGGGCAGCACCTTCACGGTGAAGCTGCCGTTCGCCTACGCGCCGGATTGCGCGGGGGAGGCCAAGCACTGCGGGAACGGCCAGCCGGTCCTGCTGGTGGACCAGGTGGAAAAATTGAGAACGCACCTTGCCGGCGTGCTGGAAAAGGAGAACTTCCGGGCGGACGCGGCAGCCGATGCGCAAACCGCCCTGCAGATGGCGCAAACGGCGGCACAAAGCGGAACGCCCTATGCGCTGTGTTTTGCGAAGTGGGATGTTTCCGGAAAGATGCAGCTGTTTGCGGAGGAGATTCGAAAAGCGGCGGACAACGCGGACCTGAAAATCATCCTGACCGGGCAGGACCAGGACGAGCTGGACGGCGCGGCCGCCCTGTGCGGGGCCGACGCGACCCTGCGCCAGCCGGTGTTCCGTTCGGACCTTGCGGCGCTGATGGCCCGGCTGACGGAACCGGCCCCTGCCCAGCCCGAGGGGGAGCGGTTTGCGGTGCTAGAGGGGGCGCGGGTGCTGGTGGTGGAAGACAACGAGATCAACCTGGATATTGCCGCCGCGCTGCTGGAAGACGCGGGAGCCGTGGTGGCCCGGGCGCAAAACGGGCAGGAGGCGGTGGAACGGTTTTCGGAAGCGCCCGAGGGCTTTTATGACCTGGTCCTGATGGACGTGCAGATGCCTGTGCTGGACGGCTGCGGCGCAACGCGGGCGATCCGCGCGCTCCCCCGCTCGGATGCGAAGAGCGCCATTGTGATTGCCATGACAGCCAATTCCTTCCGGGAAGACGTTCAAAAATGCCTGGACAGCGGGATGAACGCCCACATTGCAAAACCCTTTGTGATGGACGATATTACCGGCACCTACACAAGGGTTCTGCGGGAGCGGGCAGAAGGGCAGGCGGACGCAGGGCCTGCGGCAAAGCAAGCGGGGGCAGAAGCCGCACCCGGCGAGGGACGGAGATAAACGGATATGCTGCTGTATGACCAGGTGTTCCAAATTTTAAGCAACAAGATCGAATGCGGATTGCTGCCGGCGGGGGCGAGCCTTCCCTCCCGCGCAGACCTGTGCCGGGAATTTGGGGCATCGGAAAAAACGATCCGGCGGGCGCTGGCCATGCTGGAAGAAAAAGGGCTGATTGAAACCGAGCAGAGAAAGCGCCCTGTGGTAAGCCCCCGGCGCAATGCTGGCCACGAAACGACCCTGCACGCCCTGGAAAAAATAGACAGGGATGTTACGAGCGACGTGCTGAAAACGGGCGTGCTGCTGTGCTACCCGGCAATCAGGAGAGGGATCTCGCTTTGCGCGCAGGCGGACCTGGAAATCCCGGGCAGAATTCTGGACAACATGGAGCCCGGGAACGCCCCGGAATTTTGGAAATTATCCAAACAGTTTTACCGCTTTTTTATTGCCAGGAATGAGAATTCCCTGCTGCTGCAGGCGGTGGACAGCCTGGGGCTTGCCGGGCTGCGGCCGCTGCGGGATGATATGATGGTACGAACAAGGTATTATGGGCAGCTGCGGGCGTTTATGAGAACCATTGAGGCGGGCGGCGCGCCGGAAAGTGTGCGGTTTGACGATATGTCCGGTGCTTATGGGCTGGAGGAGGGGGCGCGCCCCGCGCTCAGGGCCGCCCCTGACTCTGCGGTGCTGCTGGGCAAAAAGCAGCTTGAAAAGCTGCTGCAGGTATCTGAGGTGAGATATTCTGCCGTTTATATGGATATTGTGGGGCTGATCGCGGCGGGGTACTACCGGCGGGGAGATCAGCTTCCCACCCACAAAGAGCTTCGGGAAATTTACGGCGTGAGCGTGGACACAACGATCAAAGCGATCGGGATCCTGCAAAAATGGGGCGTTGTGAAGGCGGTTCGGGGCAACGGTATTTTTGTGGAAATGGACCGGAAGGAGATTCAGAGGATCCGTGTGCCGGCCCACCTGATCGCATACCAGGTCCGGCGTTATCTGGACACGCTGGAACTGCTGGCCCTGACTGTGGAGGGCGCCGCCGCCTGTGCCGCCGCGCGGGTGAGCCAGGAGGAAGTGCGGGCGGCGCGGGCGAAGATCGAACGCCTGTGGAGCGAGGAGTATGTGTATGAGCGGACGCCGGCCGTTTTGTTGGAGCTGATCAGCGGGAATACCGGGATCGAGGCGCTGGGCGCAATTTATGAGCTGCTGCAAAAAAATTTCAGGATCGGCCGCAGCATTCCCGGGCTGCTGAACACGAAAAAAACGGCGGTAAACCGGGCGATCCACGCCCAGTGCCTGGAAGTGCTGGATGCGCTTGGCGACGGGCAGACCGGCGCGTTTGCACAAAAAGCCGTTCGGCTGTTTGAGCGGATCGAAGCTATGGTGGCGGAGGAGTGCAGAAGGCTGGGATATTATGAGGCCGCGGCCGGAGCTTACGACGGAACGGCGCTGTGGAAATAGGGCAGGGCCCTTTGCCCCAGGATTGCTGGAAAGGAGAAAAACGGTTGAAGCAGACAAACAAGCACCGGCGGCGCACGATTTTGCTGCTGCTCTATGTGCTGGTCGTTGCGATCAGCATTGTTTATGTGGTTTCTTACTTTATGGATAATTCCTCCGCGCGCGGGCTGCTGGCCTTCGAGCGCTTTTCAGAGCAGATCACCCATCGTGTTTCCGACCGCTTGAGCAAGTATACGGAACAGATGATCCTGCTGAAGAGCGAGCTGGTTGACCGGCAGATCACCGACCTGGAGGAGATACAGCGCACCTTCCAGCGCTATATGGATAATTCCGCGCTGGAGGGGATCGGTTTTGTGCTGAAGGACGGCACAGCCTGGTCCTACAGCGGCGGGGTGGAGGTGTTTGACGAGCCCATCGATGTGCTGGACGTTCACAATTACCCCTACGCGGTGACGCTGGCGACCAATGCCATGGAGGGGGAGGGCAAGCTGCTGTTCCGCATTTTATGGGATGGACAGGGGGATTCGAACGCGGTGGCCCTGTACAGTTATCTGCCGCTCAGTGTGATTTCCGATCTGCTGAAGGACACAACCTACGGCAATGCGGGGGCCTTTGTTTCGATTGTGGATCACAACGGCGATCATTTGTGGAACAGCTCCAGCACACTGGAGAACAAAGAGGGGCATAACCTGATCCGTGACCTGAAGGCTTACGAGCTGAACAACGGCACGACGGCACAGGAGGTGGCCACACGGCTGGAGCTGCAGCTTTCCGGGCTGGTGACCTACACGGCGTACGGGGAGGAACGGGTGCTGTTTTATGAACCGCTGGGCTACAATTACTGGACCCTGTTGACCATTACGCCCCGCGCCTCGGTACTGAATACCGGGAACGAGATCAAGATCATTCTTGTTTTGCTGGCGGGCATTGCCTCGATTGTGGTGGTGGCGGCGTGGTTTTTTCACAAAAACCGGCAAACCGAATTGGCGCTGGCCATTGCGCAGAGGGAGAGCGTTTTTAAGGGGAAATTTCTTTCCAATGTTTCGCATGAGATCCGAACGCCGCTGGGCGGCATTTCCGGGACCCTTCATCTGCTGAAAAACGGGGACCAGGACCCGGCCCGGCAGGCGGAGTATCTGCTTCAGATGGAGGATTCGGTGCAGCAGCTCACCAACATTGTGAACGACGTGCTGGATATGGCGAAAATTGAAAGCGGCCGGGTGGAAATTCGCTCCGAGCGCATTGACCTACAGGAGCTGGGCCAAAAAACGGCGCATATTTTTGACGCCGCGGTGCAGGAAAAGGGAATTGAGCTGCGCGTGGAGTTTTCCGGACTGAAAAACCGTTTTTATATGGGGGACGGAAAAAAGATCCAGCAGATCATGACCAATTTGCTTTCCAACGCGGTGAAATTTACAGAGCAGGGAACCGTTGCCATGGAGCTGGCCGACCGCCCGGAGCAGCGCGGCGGGGTTCGGATCGTTGTTTCCGATACCGGCCGCGGGATGGACGCGGAGTTCCAAAAGATCGTGTTCCAGCCTTTTACCCAGGAGGATACGACCTATGGCCGCACCCAGACCGGCACAGGGCTGGGGATGGCGATCATTTCGGAGCTGGTACAGCTTTTGGAGGGCACGGTTTCGGTGCAGAGCGCGCCGGGCCAGGGAACGGTCTTTACGGTGGAGCTGCCTTTGCAGGCGGCGGCGGATCAAAGCGTGCCCGAGGCCGGGCCGGAGCAAAAAAAGATTTCCTTGAGCGGAATCCGCATCCTGATTGCCGAGGACAATGAGCTCAACGCAATGATTGCGCAGGAGCTTTTGACACAGGCGGGCGCAGAGGTGCTGACGGTGGAAAACGGCCGGTTGGCGGTGGAATTCTTTTTGGACCCGGCCGCAAAGCCCGTGGATCTGATCCTGATGGACATCCGGATGCCGGTGATGGACGGCCTGGAAGCGACCCGCCGAATCCGCGCCTCCGGCCACCCCCGCGCCAGGAGCATCCCGATCCTGGCGCTCACGGCAAACGGCCTGGAAGAGGACAACCGGGAAATCCTGGAGGCCGGGATGAACGAGCGGCTCTCGAAGCCGCTCTCGGTGGGGCTGCTGTATGAGAGAATTCAAGCCTATGTAAAGGGGAATGAAGGATGAAACGGAACATAAGCCGGGCCTGCTGCCTGGCCGCGGCCGCTTGCTTTATCCTGGGGCTGGGCGCAGGGTTTGCCCGGTATTGCAGCATGGCGGCCAGAGCCAGCTGCGCCAGTGCGCAGGGGCAGATCAGCAATAACCTGGAATCCACCCTGAACCTGCTGGAGGTGATCGCCGGAGAGGAATGGATGCTGCCGGGCGGGCTTTCCTACCGGGAAAAGGCCGCGCATTTGGACCATTATAATGAAATTTGGGGCTACCAGATGATCCGGGCGGTGGATACGTGGGGCGGCGTTTACCGCGCGGATCATGAAGATGCGGTTTCCAATTTAAACAGCCGGGCGTATATCCAGGCACTGTGGTCCACCAACGAGCCGCAGATCACCGACGTTTTTCTGGCCGGCGCGGATGGAACGACCCTTAATTATACGGTGGCGGTGGCAGTTGGAGGCAACGCGAAGAATAACGGCGCGGTGTTTGCCGCCATTTACGACAGCGAGATGCGGGCGATTTTGGCATCCCAGCCGGCGCACACGATCCTGCTGGGGAAAAACCAGCAGTGTATGTCGGGCAACGACGAAGCGGCCCTTGGCGCCACGCTGGAATCCGGGCTGGAGGGGAAAAGGATTCTGGGGGAAAGCCTGGAAGCCGCGTTGCTGCGCGCCAAAAATGAAGAGAGCGGCATCATTTGGTTTTTAAATGGGCTTGTGCCCACCTGCTATGCGTTTCAAAATGTGGGGCTGGAGAGCGGCTGGACGGTGCTTGCCTCTGTGTCATATGCGGATGTGGTGGGCGAGCTGGCGCCCGTGACGGTGATCAGTGTACTGGGGGCGATTGCGGCGCTTGCCGCCTTTATGCTGCTGCGCAGGGCACAGGAGAAAGCCGCTGCCGCATAACGCTGGGGAAAGCGGGCCGCTGCCGTTTTGGGCGGCACAGGGGAAATGAAACACCGGGGGGCGGCCCTTGCGCGGCCCCCCCGGTTTGGACTATAATAAGCACGGATCCCCCAAGGACGGCAAAGGAGCGGCGGATGATGGAAGTTGAGGAACGGATTGCGGTTCTGTGCCAGGGCAAGGACCGGGAAGCGTATAAAGCGATGCGGGAATTGCAGGCGGAGAGCCTGCGCTCGGCCGAGGCAGCGCCTTATATGGACACCTTTCTTGCCATGCTGGGCAGCCAGAACTCTTATGTGCGCACCCGGGGCCTCGTGCTGGCGGCGGCAAACGCCCGCTGGGATGCGGAAAACAAGCTGGACGGGGCGCTGGAGGAGTATCTTGCGCACATTGGGGACGAAAAGCCCATCACTGCCCGGCAATGCGTGAAGGCGCTGCCGGCCATTGCCGAGGCAAAGCCATACCTGGCGCCGCGCATCCGGCAGGCGCTGCTGAATGCCAACACCGCCCAATATCCCGACAGTATGGCGACGCTGCTGGAAAAGGACATTGCCGCGGCCCTGAACGCCATGAGCGGGCTGTGAAAAAGGGGAAGAAGGGGCCCGGGGCCGGCCCCCCGCGGCAGATAAGCCTCAGGGCAGAAAGAGGATGCAGATGGACATAAAGGCGACGTTGACCGCCCTGTGGGCGGCCATTGCCCGGCAGGATGCAGACGCCATGCGGGCGTATTTTACGCCCCAGGCGGTGATCTGCTGGCACAACACGGACGAACAGTTTACCCTGGAGGAATACCTGAGGGCCAACTGTGAGTACCCCGGCAGCTGGCGGGGCCGGCTGGAACGGGCGGAGCTGCTGGAAGGGGGCGCGGTGTCTGCGGCGCGGGTCTGGGCGGCCGACGGAAGCGCGGCGCTGCACGCGGTGAGCTTTTACCGCTTTGAAAACGGCCGGATCGCCCGCATGGACGAATATTGGGGCGACGACGGCGCAGCGCCGGCCTGGCGGCAGGCGCTGGGGCTGGGGCGGCCCATCGCCCCGGAAAACGGCGGGGAGGGGAGCCGGCAATGAAACCATCCAAGCTGCAGCTGGCCTATTTCAGCCCCTGCGGCGGCACCCTGCATGCCGCGGAGCTTTTGTGCGGGCAATTTGAGGGCGTGCCGGTGGAGCGGGTTAATATGACCTGCCCGCCCGGTGCGCTGCCCAGTGTAATCCCGGTGAAAAAAGAGGAGCTGCTGGTGCTGGCCTTTCCGGTGTACGGCGGCGTGCCGCCCCGGGTGGAGGGGCTGTTCCGCCAGCTGAAGGGCCAGGGCGGCCCCTGTGTGCTGCTGGCGGCCTACGGCAACCGGGCCTATGAGGACGCCCTGGCCGCCGCGGCGGCCCAGCTGACCCGCCAGGGATTTGTGTGCGTGGGGGGCCTGGCCTGCGTTACCCCCCATATGTTCGCGCCCCGTTTGGGCGCGGGCCGGCCGGACAGCGGCGCGGATCTGGCGGCGTTCGGGGCGTTTGCCGAAGCGGTGAAGCGGGCGCTTGCACAGCCGGCGCTGTGCCCGGCCGCGCTGCCGGGCGAGGCGCAGCCCGCCTTGAAGCCGCTGAAGCCGGTGCCCCGTGTGCGGGATACCGAGCGGTGCATCGACTGCGGGCTGTGCGCGCGTGCCTGCCCTGCCGGAGCCATGGACCGCCGCTACCAGGTGGACGGGGCCAGGTGTGTGAACTGTATGGCGTGCCGGATGGCCTGCCCGGTGGGCGCCTGGAAATTCGACCCCTCGGGCGTGCGCGCATGGCTGGAGGAAAACTTTGCCCAGCCGCGCCCGGTGGAGTGGTTTGCGGCCGGCGGGGCAACCGGCTGAACAGGACAAAACGCCGTGCGCTTTTTAGAAAGCGCAGGGCGTTTTTTAGAAAAAAGTTAATAGGTGTGATCGCAGACTTCCAAAATCTTTTCGCGCAGGGCCACGTAATCGGCAAAGGCCAGGGGCTTTTGGGTGGGGTTGCGCAGCAGCGCGGCGGGGTGCAGGGTAGCGGTGAACAGCACGCCGTTTTTTTCTTCGAACTGGCCGTGTTCTTTGGTCACCGAAAAATCCGGGCGGATGAGCCGCTGGGCGGCGATCCGGCCAAGGCACACCACGATTTTGGGGCGGATGAATTTGAACTGCTCGCGCAGCCAGGGAAGGCAGGCGTCCCATTCTTCGGGCAGGGGATCGCGGTTTTCGGGCGGGCGGCACTTTACGATGTTGCCGATGAACACGTTTTTATCGCGGGAGAGATCGACCGCCTCCAGGTACTGGTCCAGCAGCTTGCCGCTGCGGCCCACAAAGGGCAGGCCCTGTTCGTCCTCGTTGCGGCCCGGCCCCTCGCCGATGAACATTACCTCCGCGGTGGGGCTGCCCATGCCGAACACCACGTTGGTGCGGGTTTCGCACAGGCCGCACCGGCGGCAGACAAGGCATTCCTGTTTGAGCGCTTCAAAATCCATCTGGGGCGCCTCCTTTTTTGATATAAGTTATTTTGTACAGTATTATAGCATAAATCAGTTCTTTTTGTCTTGAAGTTTTTGCCTGCGATTGGTACAATGGTAATAGAAAAGAGCGGCTGGAAACCGGGCGCTCCGCGTGAGCGCGCCGCCCCGGCTCTTTTAATGGGAGGAAGATACAAATGAAATTTTTGGTTGAAACTTCTGCACGCCATGTGCATGTGACCCAGGAGGCGCTGGATACCCTGTTCGGGAAGGGCTACCAGCTCACCGTGAAAAAGGAGCTGAGCCAGCCCGGCCAGTTTGCCTCGAACGAGAGGGTTACCGTGGTGGGCCCGAAAAAGGAGATGGCGAACGTTTCGATCCTGGGGCCCTGCCGCAGCGCGAACCAGGTGGAGCTTTCGGCCACCGACGCGCGCTCCATCGGCATTGCCGCCCCGGTGCGCGAATCCGGCGATATTGCCGGGTCCGGCGCCTGCAAGCTGGTGGGCCCCTGCGGCGAGGTGGAGCTGGCCGAGGGCGTGATCGTGGCAAAGCGCCACATCCACGTGACCCCCGAGGATGCGGAAAAGCTGGGCGTGAAGGACAAACAGATCGTGAAGGTGGCCTGCGGCAAGGAAGGCCGCAAGCTGATTTTTGACGACGTGGTGATCCGCGTGCACCGCAACTTCGCCACCGCCATGCACATCGACACCGACGAGTCGAACGCGTGCCTGGGCGCAAGCGAGGGCGAGATCGTGGAGTAAGCGGCCCCCCGAACGCAGCGAATAAAAGGCTCCGGGCGCAGAACTTCTGCGCCCGGAGCTTTTTGCCGCCGCCGCAAAACCCGGCGGGCCGCGCGGACTAGAACAGCCGCCGCCCCTGCACGTATTTGGCGCAGGGCGCGCCGTCCGACAGGTATACCACCCGTTCCAGCCGTTCGGGCAGGCTGCAGGCGCGGGTGGTGGGCAGGGCCGCGTCGTCCATGACAATGGCGTCGAACTCGTAGCCCGGCTCAAAGCTGCCCACCTTGCCGAAAAATTCGCCGCCGCCCTTGGTGGCCAGATACAGCGCCTCGGGCAGGGTGAGGGCGGGCACGGTTTGATCCACCAGCCGCCAGCGCAGCTTGGAGGACTGGATCGCGTCGGTGACGGCGCGGAAGAGCGACAGGTGCGCGCCGCCGGCCACATCGCTGCCGAGGCCCACCTTCTGCCCCTCCATCAGGTAGCTCTTGACCGGGGCGACGCCGCTGGACACGTTCATGTTGGACTGGGGGCAGTGGGCGATGAACACGCCGTTTTCCTTCATGAGCGCCCGCTCGGCCTCGCCGCTCCACACGCAATGGGCCATCACGGTGGGGCAGGAGCCCCCGAACAGGCCGAACCGGCTGTAGGTCTGGCCGTAAAAATCGGCGCCGGGGCAGAGCTCTTTGACCCAGGCGATCTCGGACAGGTTCTCGGACAGGTGGGACTGCAGGGGCACGCCGTATTCCCGCTGCAGCCCGCCCAGGCCGGCCATCAGTTCGTCTGAACAGCTGGGGGTAAAGCGGGGGGTGAGGATGGGGCGGCTGCGGACAAAGCGGCGGCTCTCTTCCAGCCAGCGGCGGGTTTCGGCCAACGCGGCGGCGGGACCCGCCTCCCGCAGGATATCGGGGCTGTTGCGGTCCATATTCACCTTGCCCACAAAGCAGACCAGGCCCGCGGCCTCGAGCTGCTCCATGAGCACAAGGGTGGCGGGGCGGTGCAGGGTGGCAAAGATGCAGGCCCGGGTGGTGGCGCTGGCGGCGAGCTGGCGGGCAAACAGGGCGTAGGCCTGCCGCGCGTACCCGGCCCGGGCAAACTTTGCCTCCTCGGGGAAGGCGTTCTGTTCCAGCCATTGCAGCAGCTCCAGATCCATGCCGAGGCCCCGGTAGGCGTATTGGCTGGCGTGGGCGTGCAGGTCCACAAGGCCCGGCAGGATGAGCTTGCCGCTGTGGTCGTGCACCTCGACGCCGGCGTACCGGCCGGGCAGCGAGGGAAAGACCCCGGCCACCCGCCCTTCCTCGCACACCAGCCAGCTTTCGGGGTGGACGGCCAGGCTGCCGGGGGCCGGGGTATAAAAGATGTTGCCCCGCAGGGCGAAGGTCGTGTTTTGCATAAAGGTTCCTTTCCGGGGGCCCGGCGGGCCGGATGACCGCCGCCCTGCCCCAAGGCAGCGCTTGCCGCGCTGCGGCTGCCCTTTATTGTACCATGCCGCGGGCGGCATTTCAATGCGGCGGGCACCGCCCGGCCCGCATGTTTTGGGTTGCATTTGAGCAAACTTTATTATATAATAGTTCTTGTTCGGACAGAGCCAAAACGGTGCGCTGTTCGGCATACGGATGTGGGCCCTGTGCGACGGGGCCCCATGAACCATGTCAGGCGGGGAACCGAGCAGCATTAAGTGGTCTGCCCCGTGCGCCGCAGGTAGCCTGCATCCGTATGCCAAGCAGCGCAAAGGCGGGGGAAAAGCCCCCCGCGGGCCTGTCCGTTTTTTGTAGTGAAAACCGGGGAAAGGGGGCAATGCGGAGATGTATCGGGCGTTGTATCGCAAGTGGCGGCCCCGCCGCTTTGAGGATGTGGTGGGCCAGCAGGCCATTGTGGCGGCCCTGCAAAACCAGGTGGCCGCGGGGCGGGTGGGCCACGCATACCTGTTCACAGGAACCAGGGGTACCGGCAAGACCTCCTGCGCCAAAATTTTTGCCAAGGCGATCAACTGCCCGGAGAGCCAGAACGGCGACCCCTGCGGCAAATGCGCCGTGTGTGCGGGCATCGACGACGGCTCGATCATGGACGTGGTGGAGATCGACGCGGCCTCCAACAACGGGGTGGACAACATCCGGGACCTGCGGGACGAAACGGCCTATACCCCCAGCGTGTGCGCCTATAAGGTATATATCATCGACGAGGTGCACATGCTCAGCATGGCGGCCTTCAACGCCCTGCTCAAGATCATGGAGGAGCCGCCCAGCCACGTGGTGTTCATTCTTGCCACCACCGAGATCCACAAGGTGCCGGCCACCATTCTGTCCCGCTGCCAGCGATACGATTTTGGGCGCATTCAGCCCCAGGACATTGCGGCCCGCATTGCCTACATTGCCGGGGAAGAGGGCTTTGCCTTGACCCCGGGCGCGGCCGGGCTGATTGCCCGGCTGGCGGACGGCGCGCTGCGGGACGCGCTGTCGATCCTGGACACCTGCGCGGGGGTGAGCCGTGAGATTGACGAGGAGTTGGTGCGCCGCATGGCGGGCGTGACCGACAAAAGCTACCTGTTCACCATCAGCGACGCGCTGGCCGCAAGGGACGCGGCGGACGCGCTTTCGCAGGTGGCGGGGCTGCGCCAGCGCTCGGTGGATATGAAACGCCTGTGCGAGGAGCTGATCAGCCATTACCGCAACCTGATGCTTGCCGCACTGCCCGGCGGAAAGGGGCTGCTGGCGAGCGTTCCGCCCGAAGAAGAAGCGCTCTACCTGGAAAAGGCCGGCCAGACCCCCCAGAGCGAGAGCGTGCGCGCCATCCGCCTGTTGGGCAGCGCGCTGGAAAAAATGAGCCGGGGCACTGACCAGCGCATTGAGCTGGAGCTGGCCCTGTTCGCCCTGACCGAAACGCCCCAGAGCGCGGCGCCGGCGATGACTATGGCCGCCGCGAGGTCGGCGAGCGCGCTCAT